>JYMV01038645.1_pt1 | contig 29557 bp, 27 predicted proteins | sample 338911 | NCBI WGS metagenome assembly JYMV01 (sample SAMN03354496, study PRJNA234377) | hydrothermal vent metagenome | biome: Deep sea; feature: Hydrothermal plumes at the Eastern Lau Spreading Center, Western Pacific Ocean; material: Seawater | place: Tonga | collected 2009 | depth 2000 m m
TAACCGATGACCAATGCTCCCTCTCATTATTGACTTAGAATAGACGCAACTCTAAGATCCGCCCGCTCTTATATAAGACCAAAAATCAAATTTTATTAGGGAGGCACGCTATGAATTGTTCGTCAGTCTCACATAAGTCTTTGCTTGGAATTGCCATCGCTACATCATTACTGTTATTTAGCGGGCATGCATTGTCGGCGCCTGAGATCATCAAACTAACAGCCGTTGACGGCTATCCGCCAAAAGCACTTCAGGTTCAGACCTTCATAGAATTTTTCATTCCTGAGGTAGATAAAAGATTAGCTAAATCGGGCAAGTACAAGATCCGCTGGAACCAAGCTTTTTCTGGGCAGATTGTTAAAGTGAAACACGTACTTACGGGCATGCAGAAGGGTTTAGGTGATATCGGCACCGTAACCAGCGTGTTCCATCAGGATAAGGTACCAATGCAGGCAATTGCCTATGTCACGCCATTCGTCACCGCTGACCCAGTGCTACTGTCGCGAACCGTTGACGGGCTGGCCGAACAATTTCCAGCGATGAAGAAGGCCTGGCTAAAGTATAATCAGGTTTTGCTCACTAGCTATTCCGTGATTGATTCCTACAATCTGTTCTTCCGTGAAAAGGTGACAAAAGTGGAGGACTTTAAAGGTAAAAAGATTGCCGGTGCAGGCATCAACATGCGTTGGCTGACCGGAACAGGGGCAACGCCCGTCATTGGCTCCATGGTCCACTATTACAACAAGCTCAAGACGGGAGCAATCGATGGCTCCATGCTGTGGACGGACGCCGCAGTTAAGTTCAAACTCGTCGAGGGTGCCAAATATTTGCTCAAGGCTGACATTGGGACGGCCAATTCCAAGGCACTCACTATGAACCTGGACGCCTACAAACGCCTCCCTGAAGCTGTACGTAACGTCATCCATGATGTCAGCCGAGAGTATCGTGATTACACCGCCAGCGCGGCTATGAGCAAAGCAGGAAAAGCTTTTGAAAGTTACAAGAAGAAAGGTGGAACCATTATTCAAATGTCGCAGGCTGCCCGGGTGCACTGGGCCAATACCATGCCAAATATAGCGAAAGACTGGGCATCTGGGCTCGACAAAAAAGGGCTTCCAGGTACTAAAATGTTAACCGCTTACATGAATAAAATGAGGGCTGCAAATCAGCCAATCATACGTCAGTGGGATAAGGAGTAGGAACACTTGCCCGATAGCGGAACAAGTGATGGAGGGGAGCGGATACCCAGCGCTCCTCTCCGCCTATTCGCATCACTCGTCGGCGGAATGAACGCCGCGGGATCCTGTTGGATAGTAGTCCTCATGATTCTTATTAACGTTGAAGCCATAGGCCGATCGGCCTTTAACAAACCGATCATCGGTGTCATTGAGATGATAGAAATTTCAATCATCGGTATCGTCTTTCTGCAACTTGCCGACTCGTTGCGACGCGGTGTCCTCACCCGTTCGGATGGTTTATTCAACCAATTGTTAAAAAAAAATATTGTTGCAGGTTATTTACTGGCGGTACTCACCTACGCTATCGGCGCTGTATTTATGGGGCTCGTGATCTGGGGCAGCGTTCCGTATTTGATTGATGCCTGGAAAAATAATTATTATATCGGGGTCGAAGGCATGTTCACAGCACCGGTATGGCCAATCGCGCTAATTATCGTCATCGGAGTAGCTGTAACTATGGTCCAGTTCATAATAATTCTGGCGGATTATTGCCGCCTTCTCAACTCGCCGGACTAGAGAGACTGTCCGATGAGTGGCGTCGAAGTCGGCATCGCTTCCGTTATCATAATTTTATTCCTTATCTATGCCGGCATCCACGTCGCGATAGCGCTTGGCCTTGTCTCGTTCATTGGGGTTTGGATCAGTCGTGATTCGATTGACATTGCAATCAGCCTATTAGCTGCAGCCACGCACGATACAATTGCTCATGCGGTCTTCGCAAATATACCTTTATTTGCATTGATGGGGATTGTCTCCGCTGAGATTGGGTTAGGCGGAGACATCTATAAGGTTGCTCACCAGTTCTTCCGACGGATCCGTGGAGGACTAGGGATGGCAACAGTGGCGGCAAACGCCATGTTTGCGTCTATTACCGGCTCTTCGATAGCGTCGGCCTCCGTCTTTACCCGAATTGCGGTACCCGAAATGAGACGTTTTGGTTATACGAGACAATTTTCTGTGGGCGTGGTAGCGGGGAGTTCTGTCCTCGGCATGCTGATACCGCCGTCTTCAATGTTGATAATATATGCGATCGTAGCAGAGCAATCGGTCGGCCATATGTTCGTCGCGGGTTTTATCCCCGGCATCCTACTTGCGACGGCTTTTGTATGCGGCATCGTGGTGATTTCCTACGCTGTTCCAAAATTCATCGGTGGGCCGACCGTCCTGTCAGATGATGATGCGGAACCGATGATGGGGCTTGGCGAAATCAATAAACTTCTGACCCCAGTGCTATTCCTTGTCGTCCTGGTTCTCGGTGGTATCTATACTGGCTGGTTTTCCCCTGAGGAAGCCGGTGCGGCAGGTTCCGCAGGCGCGCTGGCTATCGGTATCCTGAAGCGACGGTTAACCTGGCAGGGGTTCTGGCGTGTTCTGGTGGAAACTGGCCAGATCACCGCTGCAATTCTTTTCCTCATCATCGCCGCGTCAATGTATAGCCGCATGCTCGGCATCGCCGCTTTACCTACTCTGTTCAGCGAATGGCTGACCAGTTTGAACCTAGGGATGACCGGCCTCATGGTCATCTATGTGGTGCTAATGGTGCTACTTGGTACCATCATTGAAACAGCATCAATCATATTGATCGTAGTACCGCTGTTTCTAAATTCTGTTGAAATCCTCGGAGGTGATATTGTCTGGTTTGGAATTGTCACCGTGATCGGCGCAGAGATTGGACTTTTGACCCCACCCTTGGGAATATCTTGTTATACAATCAAGAGCACCATCAGGGATCCATCCATCACGTTGGCTCATATTTTTTACGGAGCCTTTCCTTTTGCGTTTATAATGTTACTGGTCCTGATCCTGATCGTTGCCTATCCGTGGCTCAGCATAGGACTGCTGCAAACATTGAGTTAAGGCAATCAAACGATAGCCTAATTTGAAGGACACTACTCCAACTACGATTAATCTGAGACCTGTTTGCTCGCTACAAACATACAGCTGATAATCAGCGTGTTGGCTCTATGATTTCCGTCACTTGAGAGGGGCTCAACAACGGCTAGATCTATAGAGACTACTCAGCGGCGGTACCGTCGTGAACCCATGCAGCGTCCCTCTGAACGGTTTTGGTCTTAGTCCATTTCTCAAGCATTGGCTCGGAGCTAGAGCGCAGGCGCTCCATCATTTCAGGCGTCTCTGTACGTACTGTAAGTTCCAGACGATGGCCATTAGGATCAAAAAAATAAATGGATTTACAAAATCCGTGATCCGTAGGACCAATAACATCTACACCCGCAGCCTCCAACTTGGCCTTTTTTTCAAGCTGCTCATCTTCATCTTCAACCACCAGCGCTAAATGTTGTACCCAGGCAGGAGTATTGGTGTCTTTAATGGCAGGTGGTGCCTCCGGAACCTCAAAAAATGCGACGCAGCTGCCATCCGCCATAGCGAAAAATATGTGCATGTACAGACACTTTTCGCCCGTCGAGGGAATAGTATCTTCCGATACAGCAGCATAATATTCCAGCCCCAATAAATTTGTGTAAAAATCAGCTGTTTCCTTCGCATCATTGCACCGATAGGCAACATGGTGAAGCTGCTGCACTGCCATAACATTCTCCTCTGATTTATTGTCTGGCTAATAATATTTACTTACTACTTTAATTTACGCCTTATTGTGCAATTACCGCAAGATTTAAGCATATGAATTGTATTTACCGGTTCTCTGAACTACCAATATTAAGAAAATATAATGAGGGTAAAATGATCGAAAGACTGGAAATCACACGGGAGACCATCGAGTCCGGTCAGTTGGAAGAATTTCTCATCGATGTGGAAAAACGCGGTCTTTTAGATCGTTCGTCTCCTGAATACAGGGAACAAACTCAAAAAAAGGCAATATCTCATTTTGATCCATCAGAGGATATTTGGTTGTTTGCCTATGGTTCATTGTTATGGAACCCTACCATTGCCTACGAAGAAATTCGACTGGGACAACTATTCGGTTTTCATAGAAGCTTTTGTTTGCAAACTTTATTGGGTAGGGGAACGCCCGAATGTCCTGGGTTAATGCTTGCTCTCGATTATGGCGGTTCATGTAAAGGGTTGGCATATCGAATTGCGCGAAAACTTGCTGAAAACGAGCTCAGGATTATTTGGAATAGAGAGATGGTTTCCAACTCATATGTTGCCAAAGTCGTACGACTTAAAACAGAAACGGGGCCCCTGAAAGCTATTACATTTGCTATCAATAGAGAAAACAAAAGATATTCAGGTAAGTTAGCCATCAATAAAATTGCTGACGTCGTGGCTATTTCTAAGGGGCCAATGGGAAGCTGCAGTGATTACCTCTTTCAGACGATAGACAAATTGACTGAGCACGGGTTAACGGATAGTCATTTGGACAAGTTGGCTAGACTTGTACAGGAACGGCTGTAAAAATTTTTTATCGGACCATTTACGGGGGAAAAAGGAATGGCAAATAATCCGATCGACGGCTTCACTCTTACAAAGGGCGACTTTGAATTTATCGGTAACGGACTTCAACGACCAGAATGCATACTTGCTGAAAAAGACGGAACACTTTGGTCAGCTGATGCAAGGGGTGGAGTTGTAAAAATCAAGCCAGATGGTAGTCAGCAAATCATCACCCAATCCCATGACGCTGACACTTTTTCTGATACTGAGGATGATGCCAAAAAATTTGTGGAGGGAACTCTACCTAACGGTCTGGCTTTTGCGAGCAATGGTGACATATTGATATCAAATTTTGGAACGGATTGTCTGGAACGTATGACCAGATCTGGTGAAACAGAAGTCATGTTCAATACTATAGATGGCGAACCAATTGGTAAGGTTAACTTTGTATGTCGAGACAGCAAAGACCGTATTTGGATCACCGTATCAACGATGCTTCACGATTGGCCAAAGGCTATCGATAAAGATCTCGTAGACGGCCGCGTCCTTCTTTTCGAGGAGGGTAAAGGTGTCCGTATCGTTGCAGAGGATGTGCACTTCTCAAATGAATGTAAACTCGATGAAAAAGAAGAATATCTCTATGTTGTGCAAACTTGTGGACGTAATGTCGCACGTTACAAGGTTGCTGATAACGGAAACCTCTCTAACAAGGAGATTTTTGGACCCAACGACCATGGTCGCTTCATCGACGGGATTGCCTTTGATTCATACGGGAACCTGTGGGGCACGCATGTCATGAATGACGGTATTTTCGCTATTAAACCCAACGGTGATCTTCAAATCATTTTCGATGATTCCAACCCTGACGAAGTAAAAATGTTAGATGATGCATTTCAAGCTGGTACGGTTGATGCTGACCTACTTTTAAAGTGCGGGGGAGACATAGCCACGTGGTGTGCGTCCATCACATTTGGTGGTGCAGATCTTAAAACCGTCTACGTGGGAAGCCTCAGGGCAACGAATATTCCTTATTTTCAATCACCGGTTGCGGGACTTCCAATGGTCCACTGGAATGAATAAACCATAATTACTTGGAAAATATTTGCGAGTTAGCTCTCCTTAGCGAGGGTTAATTGGGGCTTATCAACAATTGTAGTTAAGAAAAACCGCATTGTTAAATTAAACCAAAGCGGTATTTCTCAGTAATTTCTGGATACTCAACGTCTCATTATTTAGCTAACGATTCCAAAAAATTAATAACCTTGATCAAATCATCGGGGTTCATCCGACCAAGAGGCCCGGCACTATAAGATGACATCAAAACCTTACCATCTGCATTCACCAAGAACTCAGAAGGCTGGATCATTTCTGGATGACGGGCATCGCCATACCAGGCACCCAGAAGATTTGCTTGGTCTCGGGTAACTCCTTCTCCAATTTTGAAGGAAACTTCTTCTGCTACTTCCCTGGAAGTGTCGCCAACGTCAACACTCGCTGCTATAACCTCTACACCTAGCTCCGCTAGCTCATCCTGGAGATTGTCGAAAGCGACCAACTGCCGCCGGCAATACGGTCACCAATGCCCTCGGTAAAACAAAATTACATTGTATTTCGCGTTTAAATTCTCAGGTAAATCAATTTTTTCACCCCCAACCAAATTCAAAGTTAGATGAGGAAATGCATCTCCCTGTCCAAGCTTATTTGCCATATTACGATCCTACACATTTACTTTTTGGATTCCATTATTAAAAAGTCTAATTAACCAAGATTGAACAATGTTTAGTCGCCTATTACCAGCCAAATTGTTTGATAAATCAACTAAAATTACATACATATCCTGACTTGAATAAAACAAACAAGGGAGATCAAGATGAGAATATTAACCCCTACATTATTTGGCGCAACGGTCATTGGCTTATCGCTGTCGCAATCACCCCTCGCAAATGCGCAAACGACACTAGTTTATAATAATTTTACGCCACCAACTCATGCCATTACCTTGATGGCTAAACGATGGTCAGATGAGGCGTCAAAAGCCAGTAATGGTAAGGTTAAATTTCGATTTCCTGCGAAGACGCTTGCGCCCCCTCCTCGTCAATGGAGCATGGTTACTAAAGGTGTCGCAGATCTTGGTATGCTTGCCAATATTTTCGAAACCAAGCGTTTGACCCTGACTGAATTGGCAACACTACCATTTGGAACTTCAACGGCAGAAAAGACGTCCATTGCACTTTGGAAAACTCACAAGAAATTTTTTGAGGGCGCAAACGAGTATAAGGGCGTAAAACTTCTTGGTCTGTTTGTCCACGGTGGTGGTGACTTGCTTATGATGAAAAAGGCGATCACACAGGCTTCTGATCTAAAGGGTCTAAAAATTCGTGTTAGCCGTGGTATGGCCGCCAAAACAATGAAGGCAATGGGAGCCGTATTAGTGCCAACTCCGGGTGTCAAAACTTTTGAAGTCGTATCAAAAGGTATTGTAGATGGTGCAATTTTACCATCTTCCGACGTCCCAAAATTTAAAATGCTCCCTTATATCAAACACATCTATCACATCCCGGGAAAATTCTATAACACAGCATTTTCAATTATGATGAACCAGAAAAAATGGGACAGCCTGTCTAAAGATGTTCAGCAAGCTATTGAAAGCAAAGCGGGTCTCAATATCGCCAGACATGCAAAAGCTTGGGATGACAATGCTAAAGAAGCTAGGCCACAATTCAAGGCAGCGGGCGTTAATTACGCACCCGCCAGCGCAAAACTGGTCGCGGAAATGAGGAAAAGATACTCTTCTTTTGACGGCGACTGGATCAAAACAGCTGAAAAGAAAGGTATCGACGGAAAAGCTGCACTTGCCTTCTATCGCAAAAATGCAATGTAGGTCGAGAGTACCTCTAAATTAGAGTTGCTTTAATGTCAGACAACAATAGTTCTCCCGTTAGAGAAAGTGGAGTAGGCGTTACACCTTCGCCACTCTCTCTCCTGGGTATATTAGATAACGCCCTCATGGCATGTGTCGCGGTCGTCATGTTTGGTATGATGGCAGTAACCTTTGTCGATGTCTTGGGAAGATACTTTTTTAGTGCCCCAATCCCCGGTGGTTTTGAATTGATACAGTTCATGTTGCCCCTAGCAATGTTTGGAGCACTACCTGTTATTACGCGCGCAGAAGCACATATCGTCATCTCCGTTATGACTGGCGTCCTAAAAGGTAAGGGAGCCTGGATCCAGAGATTTTGCGTTTTAACGGGCTGTATTGTCGTAAATATGGGTATCACTTATTTAATGTGGTTGCAGGGCAGTGAACTTGCTGAAGCCCAGCAAATTTCAGGATTTCTTGAATGGTCGTATGCACCACCAGCGTATCTAATAAGTCTTCTCAGCGCAGTCACTGTTATCATCCTAATTTTTATGCTGATACTCCATGTATTCTGGCCAAGTGCTAACGGGGTCGGCGGCAAGAAGGACGCTATTTGAATGCTGCTTTCACTTGTTGGCTTTGCTGTTCTTCTCGTCATTTGTTTTGCGGGATTTCCTCTCGGGTGGGCGATGGTGGTCGTTGGGTTCGCCGGGTTTGGTATTGTTCGGGGCTTTGAACCAGCGTTTGCTACCTTAGGTCAACTCATCCTCGACTTCTCAATGAACTATCATTTTTCAACCCTTCCTTTATTCATTTTGATGGGTGCCTTTGTCTATCGTGCCGCCTTGGCTGAAGACATGTACGATGCTGCTTATGCCTGGCTAGGTAGCTTCAGGGGTGGCCTTGCAATGACTACAGTTGCTGCATGCGGCGGATTTGCCGCAGTTTCCGGAAGCTCTGTGGCTACTGCAGCTACAATGGCTAAGGTCGCGTTACCTTCCATGCGTCGTTTTAATTACGACGATCGCTTGGCTGCTGGTTCGGTTGCGGCGGGAGGCACTATCGGCATTCTCATTCCGCCGAGTATTGCTTTAATTATTTATGGCATCCTCGTTGAAGAAGATATTGGCAAATTATTTATAGCCGGTATTCTACCTGGAATTTTAACCGTTCTCCTCTACATAGCCGTTATTCGAATTGTCACAGCGGTTAAAAAGGAATGGGGTCCTCCAGGAGACCACACAGAATGGCCTGATCGTTTCAGAGCCCTAGGAAAAGTCTGGGGTATACTGCTGCTCTTTTTGTTTATTTTGGGTGGTATTTACGCCGGCATATTTACACCGACTGAAGCCGGTGGAATTGGTGCAACTGGAGCTCTTTTTTTTGCCATCGCACGAAAAAAAATGACATGGAAAGAATTCTATAACTCGCTCGTTGACGCTGGTAAGACGACTGTCTTTGTGTTCACTGTTGCCTATGGAGCAATCATTTTCTCGAACTTTATTAATATTGCCGGTTTGCCCGATGACATCCTTGATTTTGTTGACCATTTGGATGTGCCACCGATGGGCGTTATCTTTGCCATATTAGCGATCTATGTGGTTCTTGGGGCGGTCTTCGAAGGTATTGGTATGATTTTACTGACAGTACCAATTTTTTTTCCAGTAGTTCAATCTTTGGGATTTGACCTTATTTGGTTTGGCATTGTCGTCATCATGGTGACGGAAATTAGTCTGATCACACCGCCAGTCGGGATGAACGTGTTCGTATTGAAAACTATGATGCCAGATGTATCTCTTTGGACCATTTTCAAAGGTATTGGTCCGTTCTTCTGCGCTGATTTGGTTCGCCTTGGTTTAGTAGTGATTTTTCCACAAATTGCGTTATTTCTTCCAACTTTAATGAACTGATCTAATCTAGGTATTTTTAAATTATCCCAATATTTTGCTAATTTTTTCCACTGGAATTTAGAATTAGTTTAAAGTATCGAACTTCTAACAACGAATTTAATCAAAAATTTCTATGTTTTTGCTCCAACTAGAAAGAACCTGGTTCTACTTATCCTGTCACCAGGTCCAGCAGATTTATGATACGGATGTGATTTTCTTTTATATTCGTTCACTGGGAGGATATACTGTCAATTAGAGATAGAAGACTAGGATATTTTATCGTGTCACCTCCTGAAAAAAATAGAAAAAGTGTAACATCCATCAAAATAGATCCCGAAACTGGGGGTAAAGAGTTATTGCTTACCATTGAAAACACACCGGAAGACCGTCTGGATCTTCTTCAGCAAATGACGAGACTTAAACTCTCTTTAAAAAAGGCTCACTCTATTAAAGGCACTAATCAATAGTTCTCGTCAGCCACAAATTTTTAAATAAGTTTTATTATCTCTACCGTGCGCTATTTTTTTCGGGCAAAACCAGCTTTTCTTTGACCAGACGGATTTCCTTTTTAAGTCTTTCAACTTCTGCTTTTGCTGCGCTTAAATCGGATGCCATTGCCTGATTGGATTTGGTTAGGCGGTTATTTTTCTCTAAATCTTGGTTAAGGCGCATCAAGGCTTTATCACGTTCCGTTCGGACAGGAGCAAACTGCGCCCGGAGCCTGTCCTCGAGTGTTGAACTTCTTTTCTTCTGAGCCTCCAGCGTATTGAGGCGTTTTTTACCCTTAGTATTTTCCGCGCGTAGGGAAGCAATCACCGATTGAAGTTTAGCCTCAATATCAGATTTTTCCTTCTTTTCCGCCTCCAAGGTACTGAGTCTCTTTTTACCCTTAGTATTTTCTGCGCGTAGCGAAGCAATCACCGAGCCTCAATATCAGATTTTTTCTTCTTTTCCGCCTCCAAGGTACTGAGTCTCTTTTTACCTTCAGCATTTTCTGCACCTAGTGAAGCAATCACCGATTCAAGTTTAGCCTCAATATCAGTTTTAATTTTTTTTTGAGTATCCATGTTCTTGCTCAGGATCAGCATCTGTCTTCGCAATCCTTCTGTCGTTTCTCTTTCAATATTTAGAAGGTCTGTCTGAACAGACAATTCAGATCGCAAGTTAGACGCGTCTTCATTAGTGCTACCAATATTTGAAATCAGTTCCCCAACGCGGTTGGCTAGTGCCTCTAAGTCCTTGGCTTGGGCATTGGTTTCTGCCCTGGATTTTTCAATTATACTTTGCGTTTTTGCCAGAAACTTTTGCGTCTCCTTATACCCGGGATCATTCTCAATATCGATTTCCGGTATATTCTGTGCCCTAGCCACGCCCGCAGACAAAACCCAAGTCGCTACGAAAACGAACCTGAGACATGAAATACAGCGGATTTTATATCTCCATTTCATTCTAATATTATACAATATTATCACTGAATATTATCACTGAATAAATTTAAAAATCATTTTAAGCATGCTATCCATTGTAATATTACTAGATTGCCGGAGCGATGACTTAATTTTCATATTGGAAACCCTACGGATTAATACAAATAACTGCATATTTCTTAAACTGAATTTTGATTAGAGAGTATATTAATCAAATGATTTCAGTTTAATCTTCTTTCTTTCAACTGCACCACCCATCAGTCCTTGTCATATAAGTTTTCCGCAAACGACTATACATAAAATATTGAACCCATCCTCTTCTCTTCCCGGCATTTTATTAATGACGTGCGCTGTATTATTGTTTGCATGGAAAGATGCAATCGTCAAAATAACGGCTGGCTACTATTCACCAATTCTTGTTATCTGGGTTCAGCTTGCCTTCATGTCAGTTATATGGTTGCCCATTCTGATTATCCGACATGGGTGGAATCAACTACTTCCAAGACCCTTGCCTTGGCAAATTGCCCGGGGACTTTCGCTCATTACAGGGATGGGATTGTTTTATTGGTCGGTCATGATAATCCCCCTCGCTGACGCAACCGCTGTGTCATTTACCTCTCCTTTGATTGTAGCAGCTCTCTCTCCATCGATACTAGGCGAGAAAATTGGCTTGCATCGGTGGGGTGCAGTTGTCGTTGGTTTCTTGGGCGCCGTTATACTTCTTCGACCCGTCTTTTCAGGTGAAAGTTTTGGTTACATAATCGCTTTCAGTTCTGGAATATGTGTTGGGTTTTTCTATATTACTAGCCGGAAACTGGCTCATGAAGGAGCTCCGTTCTCGACAATTGTATATCCTGCATATATAGGTTTGATCATTCTTAGCCCTTTAATACCATTCAAGTGGACCGCTCCCAGACCTCAGGATGTATGGCTCATTATCGGATTTGTAATACTTACATCTATTGCCCAAACCATGGTACTTTCGGCCTTCCGTTTCGGGCAGGCTAGCTTGATTGCACCCTTTCACTATATGCATATAGTTGGAGCTACATTCTTTGGATATTTATTTTTTTCAGAATTTCCCGACCTGATAACGTGGATTGGAGTAACTGTGGTTGTTGGGAGCGGCCTCTACATCGCGGTTCGGGAAAATAAAATTCAAGCTGAGAAATAACACTTTATATGGAATACAAAATGATTGCTTGGTAGGGCTAGGTTATGAAGGCTCATCACAATCTTAACGATAATCGAAACAGTTATAACGATATTAGATTTTCTATACGGAAAGAGCCATCCTTTCGGTTAAAAAACAGATAAACAAGTAGGGCTCAGGTTTCCTAATTTATTATTTACGCTTTTGATCTTGGATCCAAGTACCTAGACTATCTAAAGCAATAACGAGGGAGTATCTTTGAATGGATTTCCAAACACCTGAAAACTTGAGTTCGGTGAAATATTTCAGATCTCCAAACGATCAGAGAGTAGTGGCTATCCACATCCGAGCTGACTTTGACGAATTTGAAAAATTTCCACCATTTATAGAGACGGAAGAGGAACGAGAACATATTCGCACCGCTTATAATGTAGATCCGGAATCGGAACGCAAAAACAAGGCCCACATTACACACGACGATTGGCCCCTCCAGGTAATTATGTTGAACCGAGACCCTGGCGGCACAACCGGTGCTCACTACCACGTTCCAGAAGTCCCTTTACCAGATCTTCCGACACGCCATCAAATATTATTATGCCAACGTGGCAGTGCACGTATCGGGATTTACACTATTGAGGCAGACTTTCTCGGTGATGTAACTGTCAAACCTGGTGACCTCATCTTAATGCTGGAGGGCCATGAGGTCGAATTTCTCGAAAAAGGCACACGCCTTGTTGAAATCAAACAAGGGCCGTTCCCGGTTACAGACGAAGCGGACAAAGTTGATCTTCAAACCCGGGTAACAACACAATGAAGCTTGCAATGTTTAAAATTGATACACCCGTTGGGCCCCAATCTCGGTTTGGTGTAGTTAAACTTGATGGAGGAACTGACAATACTATCGAAGACGCCCGAACAAACGCTGGTGATGTAGTTGATATTAACTTCGCATTGGCAGCTAAAATAGCAGCGTCCGGACATGGAAACCCAAGTGCACGCGCTAATGCCTACTGCCCACCGGATCTACAAGCTTTTATAACAATACACGAATGCGACCTAAGTTTGATCGAAGAAGCTTTGGAATGGTCACATAAAAACCCCGGAAAGATGGGTGTTAATGGCGAAAAGATTTGCTGGCGTCTCTCTCAAATCGCCCTTGTACCACCAATCACTAGCGTACCCGTGCTACGCGATTTTGCAGCTTTTGAAGACCATCTGGAAAACACGTTCTCCAAGATGGGATTGAAGATACCGCCGGCTTGGTATGAACAACCGACCGCGTTCAAGGGGAATTCAACGACTATGTATGGTCACGATACGTCTGTACCCTGGCCACGATATACTAAAAAGCTTGATTATGAGCTTGAGCTTGCAGCTGTTATTGGTAGACCGGCCAAAGATGTACCCATTGATGAAGCTCCCAATTATATACTCGGCTATACGCTGCTTAACGACTTCTCGGCTCGCGATACCCAGAGGGGGGAAATGAACGTGTCGACGGGCCCTTACAAGGGCAAGGATTTTGCCTGGGGATTAGGTCCCTGGATTGTCACAGCAGATGAATTTGGTGACCCCGCAACACTAAAGATGGCTGTAAGGATTGATGGCGAAATATGGGCGGAATCGACGCCAGGGCCAATGCACTGGAGCTTTCCCGAAGCTGTTTCCTACACATCCCAAGATGAACTTATGAATATAGGTGAAGTCCTGGGTTCAGGCACTGTTAATAACGGTTGCGGCTTTGAAATAGATCGTTGGATAAAGCCGGGAGCAACTGTTGAACTCGAAGCAGATAGAATTGGCGTTCTGCGCCACCATGTTGCACCACCAAATGGAAAACCTATAACGTGGCGTAGGGCCGATTGACCGATGCATTTGGTATCTGGTAGTTATTCTTAAGATATATGCACTCAGTTTCACATGAAATTGAACTGTTTGATGCTACGTAAGTTTTTGATCATTATTTAGGTTTCCATTAACTTGGTTACCAACGTCTTAGAGATAAAATCCAATGGTACCGCCAGACGGCTACATAACGAATGGGCAACCTCCACGAGAGGTGTTAGACCAAGTCATTAAAGAGCTCAATGAGATGTTTCCCAAACGCGTCTCTACTTCTCTGGCAGTGCGGGAGCAGTTTGCTACCGATTTTTCCTTTCATGAAGTCTCTCCGGCAGATGCGGTTATAACTGCACACTCTTCAGAAGAGGTTAGTTGGATCGTCAAAATATGTGCAAAGTATAAAGTACCAATTATTCCTCACGGAACTGGCACATCTCTGGAAGGACATCTTGCGGCACTTCACGGTGGAATTTGTGTAGACCTATCGGAGATGAACAGCATAGTCGAAGTAAATGTTGAAGATATGGACGTAACGGTTGAGCCAGGGGTTACACGAAAGCAGTTAAATGAGCACCTAAGAGATACCGGCCTATTCTTTCCTATAGACCCAGGTGCGGATGCTTCAATCGGCGGGATGACAGCTACCAGGGCATCAGGCACCAATGCCGTGCGATACGGTACCATGAAAGATAATGTGTTGAGTTTAGAAATCGTTACACCTGACGGCTCCATAATCAAAACCGGAACTCGAGCAAGAAAATCGGCAGCTGGATATGACCTGACCCGAATGTATACCGGGTCAGAGGGTACTCTCGGTATTATCACAAAAATTACGTTAAAACTTTTTGGTATTCCGGAAGCAATTTCCTCAGCAGTCGTCAATTTTGAAGACTTAGAAGGTGCTGTAAACTCAGTTATCACAACCATTCAATGGGGCATACCTATTGCACGCATTGAACTACTTGATGAGTGGACGGTGGAGTCCATAAACAAATACTCCAAAACAACTTTTCCAGTTAAGCCTACTCTATTTTTGGAGTTTCACGGTTCTGACGCCGGAGTTAAGGAACAAGCGGAAAGAATGAGTGACATATGCAGTGATTTTGGAGGTGGTAAATTCAAGTGGACGGTAGATGCCGAAGAACGGGATACCATGTGGCAAGCTCGCCACGACGCCGCATGGGCCGCCATCGCCTTGAGACCGGGCAGCAAGCCATTTGCTACGGATGTGTGTGTTCCCATTTCTAGACTGGCCGATTGCATTATAGAAACCAAGAAAGACATTAACGAAGCCAAAATTATAGCCCCGATCGTAGGTCATGTCGGAGACGGTAATTTCCATGTTGCCTTGCTGATTGGCCCGGATGATTTCAACGGTGATTTAGAGATCGCTGACGGCATTAACTCCAGGCTCATTCAGCGTGCCCTGGACATGGGCGGCACCTGCACTGGCGAACATGGGATCGGCCAAGGCAAGATGCAGTACATGGAGGCAGAACACGGGCCCGCTCTTGAGATTATGAAAACCCTTAAGCGGGCCCTTGATCCCGATAATATCATGAACCCAGGCAAAATAGTGGCTGTCTAGCTAAACATTCCTTGCCAAGAACCAAACCCATCACATTTGTTTCAAAACGAACTAATCTCGTTGCAGTACTTTACGCGGCAGCATTCTCTGCGTTGCTCAGCATCATGTGGGTATTGGTCCGGAACCTGTCATCCAGTATTCACCCCCTGGAGATTTCATTCTGGGGATCTGTCTTTGGTTTACTAACCTTTTTGCCTACGGTTTTCAAATTTGGGACAAAAGTATTCCTAACAAATCGCGCCGGACTGCATTTAGTTCGTGCCATATTTAATGGGAGTGCCATATTAGCTTGGTTTTGTGCGCTGACACTTGTTCCATTAGCAAATGCTGTCGCACTTATCCTTATTGCACCTCTTTTAATCACCATTGGCGCCATTTTTCTCTTTGACGAGAAGGTTGGATATCGCCGCTGGATGGCCCTTGGTTTTGGCGGGCTTGGAGCGCTGATTGTTTTACGGCCAGGATATCAGGCGTTTGATCTTGGAGTGACCTTGCTTTTGTTAACTGTTTTGTGCAGCGCAATCCAACGTCTAATTTCGAAATCCTTAGTTAAGACTGACAACAGTACCACTAGTGTCATTTATCTAATGCTTTTCATGGTTCCAGTGACCTTGATTCCTTCTTTATTCGTGTGGACCCAGCCAACATTTAGCGAATTCGCCATTCTAGCATTTATTGGAATTTTATTGAGTACTGCCCATTTTGCCTGGATGAAGGCTCTGACACTCGCCGATATCAGTGCACTAGAACCAATTAATTTCACCCGCCTCGTATGGGGTGCCTTGCTCGGTTTTCTTGTTTTTGACGAGGTTCCAACTATTTGGGTTTGGGTCGGTGGGTTGATAATTGTCACATCGACTTCTTATATCGCTCGGCGTGAAGCTATTCTGCGGACCGATATTTTTAAGGTTGCCAACACACCAACTTAGCGCACCACCTTATTTAACATCCGACCGTAATCGTTTTCGAGATAAGCCTTTAGATTGTGTTCTAGAACGGAAATAGCCTGACGGACGTAACTTTCGCTCATGCCAATCGGAAAAGCGGATACCCGGGAAAAGGGTATCCAGACTTTGCTTGTACTCATCGGTATTGAAGGCACAAATATGGACCTTCGTCATATTTCCTCTCAACTTCTTAACGAACAGCAGGCATAATTAGGGTGTTACAAGTAAAGTGTATTTTTCTGGCGCTACAATTGGTCAATTTTAGACGCAAGGATAAAATCGTTCTCGTGAAGACCATTAATTTTATGGGTAAAAATCTTTATCTCGGCGTAACCCCACCCAAACGCAATATCAGGATGATGTCCCTCAGCCTCCGCTAATTGTCCTAGTTTGTTAACAAATGATAATGAAACTAAAAAATCATTGAATTCATAACGCTTGTGCAGGTGATGACCTTTTTCTTTAATTTGCCATCCGGGTATCTGAACTAATAGTTCTTCCGCTTCACTAATCACCAAAGCAGAAATTCCTCCTTGGCATGGCACACATGTTTTTTGGGTCAATTGTTCGCCCATCATTTCTGATCCTTATCGATTAAAATTCAACGTTTAGACTATGTCCAATTTTTTCACTCATCGCCAACTAAATGTTTCGTCCGTAATTTCATCCTATACTTGAGATTGCGGGGTGTTTTTGCTTTCATTATGGTGTGAATAAATATTGTAAATTTTCAAGGGGCGAGCTGACAGGCTCGTGAATACTATGACCGAGGCTTTTATTTGTGACGCAATCAGAACTCCTATCGGGCGATACGGTGGAGCTTTATCTACAGTCAGGACAGACGATTTGGCTGCAATTCCTCTGTCAAACTTGATAGAACGAAATCCAAAGGCCGACTGGGAAGCTGTGGACGATGTAATCTATGGTTGTGTTAATCAGGCGGGGGAAGACAACCGGAACGTAGCTCGAATGGGTTCCCTACTGGCGGGACTACCAGACACCGTACCTGGCGTCACTGTGAATCGACTTTGTGGTTCTGGAATGCACGCTGTTGGGAGCGCTGCACAGAGCATTCGCACTGGAGAGGCAGAGTTGTTGGTGGCAGGCGGCGTCGAGAACATGTCCCGCTCGCCATTTGTATTACCAAAATCTGACAATGCCTTTTCCAGAAATGCCGAAATTTACGATACAACCATTGGTTGGCGCTTTATTAATCCAAAAATGAGACAGTTATATGGCACAGACTCTATGGGAGAAACGGCAGAAAACGTCGCTGAGGCCCATAACATTAATCGAGAAGACCAGGATAGGTTTGCCAGTGAAAGCCAGGCGAAAACAGTAACCGCTCAGGATAACGGTCGCTTGGCCGAGGAAATAGCAACTGTACCTATCCCTCAGCGTAAGGGAGAAGACATTCTCTTCAAAAAAGATGAACATCCCCGCGCTGATACCACGATTGAGAAGCTGGCAACCCTGAGAGCTGCCTTTAAAGAAGGGGGCACGGTAACCGCGGGCAACTCCTCCGGCGTAAACGATGGGGCATGTGCACTATTAATTGCCTCAGAAGATGGGGCAATTAAACATGGATTAGAACCGAAAACCCGTATCCTCGGCATGGCTAGTGCGGGCGTTCCTCCGCGGGTGATGGGCATAGGTCCAGTTCCGGCGACGGAAAAACTTTTAGACCGATTAGGTTTGACCATGGACGATATGGACATCATCGAATTGAACGAAGCCTTCGCTGCTCAGTCGCTTGGTGTGCTCAGAAGCCTTGGCATTGACGATAATGATCCGCGGGTAAATCCGCAAGGAGGGGCTATAGCTCTCGGGCATCCCTTAGGAGCAAGCGGAGCCCGGTTACTAACGACAGCTACATACCAACTTTTGCGCAGTGGCGGTTCCAAAGCTTTATGTACAATGTGCGTTGGTGTCGGACAAGGTATCTCCACTGTCATTGAGAGAATCTAAACCCGTGCAACGACTAAACCACTTATTTAATGTTGACTGTCTGGTTAGTGATGAAAATTTAACTGCATAGAATAAACCATGCTGTAGCCGTGGGGCCCGACCGATGTTGAAGGGGCTACCGATGGTACCATACAGGACGAGCCAAGCTCAGATAAACTCCATATGACTCTTGACGGTCTGGCACTTTTATCCCACTCTCCGTCGCGTGTTAATCACGATAAACTTGTAACAAATTTATAGTATACCATGCCTAATAGTTTTAATCATGGGTGCAGTTCCTCCCATGGTATTCAGCCTTCGAATATATCGAGCATACCCAAATGAATGCAAAGTTTGCTATCGTTGGGTCTGGTCCCGCGGGAATGTACGCGGCAGACGCCTTATTAAAAAGTGCACCCGGTTGTAGTGTCGACGTCTTCGAAAAATATCCCGCACCTTATGGGTTAATCCGTTATGGTGTGGCGCCTGATCACTACAAAACGAGAAATACATCGCGTCAGTTTGCCCGCACATTCGAAGAAAATTCTGTTGATTTCTTCGGAAATGTCGAAATTGGAAAAGATATTTCTATGGCAGAATTAAGGGAACATTATGATTCCGTAATTCTAGCGATGGGCGCTTATAATGATCGTAAACTCGGTATAAATGGAGAAAACCTAAATGGCGTTTACGGTGCATGTGCATTCGTCGGCTGGTATAATGGCCATCCTGAATTTCGGGACTTAGATCCTCTTCTTGATAAAGATGGTGTTGCGGTTATTGGCATTGGAAATGTTGCATTGGATGTTTGCCGGGTTTTATCCAAAACCCGTGCCGAACATGACACCTCTGACATTTGCAAACACGCTTTAGATGCCATAGAGGCTTCACCCCTTTCTACACTGCATATGTTTGGCCGTCGCGGCCCGATTGAGGCTGGTTTCACCCCCAAGGAACTAGGGGAAATTCGCGAATTGGAAAAGTGTGCAGCGATCGTCAACGCAAGTCAGCTCCCTAATAAAGTGGAAGGTGGTTTTGAAGGCCGCACCAAGGGCATAAAAGAGAAAAATCTAAAAATTTTAAAAGAGCTATCCGATCAAAATAAGCCCGAGAAGAATGTCAGAATGAACTTAACTTTTTATGCTTCTCCAATAAAAATATTAGGTGCCGATCGTGTAGAAGGTATTCGCCTTGAAAAAACAGAAATTGTTGACGGAAAGGCTGTCGCCACAGGGAATACATTTGAAATTTCCTGTGGATCCGTTGTTACAGCAATCGGCTATCACACTTTGCCACCCGAAGGGGTTCCTTTAAATGGCGGGACCGTAGCGAATGAAAATGGCCGGGTTGAACCGGGCGTCTATGTGGTTGGCTGGGCTAAACGAGGGCCATCTGGAACCATTCCCACAAACGGACCAGATTCACGAGACGTAATAGAATTAGTTATAGAAGATTTGGAAACCGCTGGTAAACCCGGCGGCAAAGAAGTTGATATTCTCCTTCAAAAACGTGGCGTCCGCCGAGTGAACTTTAAGGAATGGCAGAAAATATCTGATATGGAGTATTCCCGGGCCCAACCCCCGCGACCCCGAGAAAGATTTACTCGAGTTGAAGAGATGTTGGCGATCCTAGATTAGGAATAAAACTCCGAGGCGCAAATGCTAGAATGGTATGTTCTTTCTATCATAGGTTTTTCGCTCGCCTTTGCTCAACATCAAACTGTCTTGATCGCAAACCACCCATATCCGAGATTTAAGTTGGCCCCTTTTATTTTCGATACATCAGCGTGGATTGGCGGACTTGCAACCCTTTGCATGCTGATCGGTGGCTTTTTCTTCAGCGTGTGGTGGTGGGCGCTACTAGCTATGGCCATCGCCACCGGAACGAATTACGTTGGACGGAAGGTCATGCATATGTATTACCGGTGGCTATCTTCACTATCAGTGTGCCTTGATCGGCCTCTTGGCAACATTAAACTTACTCCGTTAAAGTTGTGCATATTTCTGTAGCACCAGTGTTGACCAACCGTCGACCCTGATTCGACGCTTCAACTTTAACCCCTGCATCCGATGTGCCATCAAAACCTGCACTTCTTGAGAGGCTAGCAATCCAGCAAGCACAACCGTACCTCCTGGGGCTATATAATTTGAAAGGTCATTGGACATCTTTACAAGAGGTCGTGCCAATATATTGCTTATTATAAGATTGAAACGCCTACCTTTAAGTATCCGCTTTTGGTACCCAGGCCCATCAACGACTGTTACCAAGCTTCTTTCACCGTTGTCGGCAACATTTTTTCTGGCTATTCTCACGGCCTTAATATCTTTATCAGAAGCTACCACCGTACAACGCCAACGTTTTGCGATAGCAATAGCGAGAATACCGGAACCACACCCCATATCTAATGCCGTTTTAACCGACCCAAATTTCAATCCGTTTAGCGCTATTAAGCATCCCTGGGTTGAACCGTGATTCCCAGTGCCAAAAGCCGTACTCGCGGGAATCTTCATTGGGATGCGAGAAACCGGAATCTGACCATCAAAGTCACTACCATAAATAAAGAACCGTCCAACCGTGAGTGGGGGAAATTGCTTGATATTTTCTAAAACCCAATTTTTTGGGGAGATCTGGGAAATATCTACTTCAGGCGTCAAAACACCCATAGCCTCGGCGGTAATTGAAACGGCACGTACAACTGTTTCTTCTTTCGGCAGTTTTAGCGAAAATCCAGTGACCTTTGCCGTGGTTTCACTTCGGCATTCTGTCCAAGCTACCGTGTCACAATGAATTTCGATTGCTTCCGCAAACGCTTCGGCAGACGCATAGGGAACTTGAAGCACTAAACGATAAAGGTGGTTACTCATAGTTACGAGCGAAGCACCTCATTCCGGTTCAACAAAGCTGTCAATTACCTTCTTCGTGCCGGATTTCTCAAACTTGACTTCGAGTTTATTTCCATCAACATCGAGGATCCTACCGTATCCGAATTTTTGATGAAATACCCGCACCCCAACTTTAAAGCCCCGTTCTGGTCCCGAGGATGCAACTGTTATAGCATCACCCTCAAGCACCAAGCCTTCTCTTGTGTAACCTGACCTCCTGCGCGTAAAACCTGTTGGATCGTCTACAAAACTAGTTGTATGACTGTTTTCGGAACTAAAGCTATCAGTGCCGGCACTGGTTCCCAGTAGTTGAAATTGGCCACCGTAGAGACCAACCTCACTGGCAACTTCGACGTTCTCTTCTGGCAGTTCACCAATAAATCGAGATGGCAATGCATTCTGCCAGTTATTATATATTCGCCTGTTTGCCGCGAAGGTGATTCGGGCTTCCTTACGGGCTCGCGTGATACCGACATAAGCGAGACGACGCTCCTCCTCAAGACCCTTAATACCCTCTTCATTCAGGCTGCGCTGATGCGGGAAAAGCCCTTCCTCCCAACCAGGCAAGAATATGGTGTCAAACTCCAAGCCCTTTGCCGCGTGCAATGTCATCAATGTGATCTTTTCTTCAGCATCATTTGCATCGTTTTCCATTACCAAACTGACATGTTCAAGAAAGCCCTGTATATTTTCGAATTCTTCCAGACCCGAGATAAGTTCTTTCAAATTTTCGAGCCTACCCGGAGCTTCAGGAGATTTATCGTACTGCCACATTTCTGTATAGCCTGACTCATCCAAAATAATCGAAGCTAATTCCGAATGCGGAATAATTTTCAAGTTATTCCGCCAGCGCTCGAACGCCTGGATTAAGGATCTAAGTGCGCTTCTTCCCTTCGATTTCAATTCGTCCGTTTCCACAATTAGACGTGCCGCATCGAAGAGCGATAACTCTTGATTTCGTGATAAGTGGTGGATAGCCTGTAAACTAGCCTTACCCAAACCACGCTTCGGAACGTTGAAAATACGCTCGAATGCCAAATCGTCATCCGCACTTATAACAACTCGAAAATACGCAATAGCATCACGGATTTCCTGACGTTCATAGAAACGCGGGCCACCAATTACCCGGTAGGGAATACCAAGTGTGATCAAGCGCTCCTCAAATTCCCTTGTTTGGAACCCCGCTCTCACTAAAACAGCCATTTCTTCCAGGGATTTTCCTCTACTCTGCCTGGTTTCCACTTCATCTCCAATGGCGCGAGCCTCGGCTTCCCCATCCCACAAGCCATGGACCGAGACCTTTTCTCCAGTTTCTATCCCTGTCCAAAGAATTTTTCCAAGCCTTCCTTCATTGTGAGATATTAAACCCGAGGCTGCCGCGAGAATATGAGGTGTAGAACGGTAGTTCTGTTCCAAACGAATAACCGTTGCATTCTCAAAATCCTTTTCAAATTTTAGAATGTTACCAACTTCAGCGCCACGCCAGGAATAAATAGACTGATCATCATCCCCCACACAACAAATATTACGATGTTCATGCGCTAGTAGCCTTAGCCATAAATACTGAGCAACATTTGTGTCTTGATATTCATCAACAAGGATGTAGCGAAATTTTTGCTGGTAGTCTGACAAAGTATCGGGAAAATCAATGAACAAAGTTAAACAATGAAGCAGAAGGTCTCCAAAATCTACAGCATTTATGGTCTGTAAACGCGCCTGGTATTCCTCATAAAGTATGGTTATCAACCCCTCTGCAAATTCCCCACCTTCCTCAGTCGTGACTTTCTCCGGCGTCAAACCGCGATCCTTCCAACGCTGAATGACACCTAAAAGAACCCTAGCAGGCCATTTCTTGTCGTCGATCTGATGACCGTCCATAATTTGTTTTAACAAACGGATTTGGTCGTCCGTATCAATAATGGTGAAATTAGGTTTTAGACCAACTGCTTCAGCGTGAGAACGCAAAATACGGGCACCAATTGCATGGAATGTTCCCACCCACCAACCTTCTACAGGTCCGCCAATTAGCTTTGCTACCCGCTCCCGCATTTCCCGCGCAGCTTTGTTGGTGAAGGTAACCGCTAGGATTTCCCAAGGTCGAGCTTTCCTATTCATTAAAATATGTGCAACGCGCGTTGTCAGGACCCGCGTTTTACCTGTACCGGCACCAGCCAATACGAGTACTGGACCATCAACTGCTTCGACAGCTTCTTTTTGAGCTTTATTCAAACCAAAATAATAAGGGTTTGTGTCAGGTGACTTATTGGGTGCCGGATCCTTATTAGTAGGATCCGGATCCACAGTTAGTTCAAAAGGATCAGGCATGAAAGGCAGCACTATACCATGATAAAAATGTGTTTCTATAGCCCCGAGATTGAATAATTACAGTGATAAATTATATGCCGCTAGTAAAAGTTATCCGACGGATTTTGATAATACAAATATGGTTCCATATTTAGAATAAAATTAGCGTTCATAACCTAAACTCGGAACCAGCCAGCTTTCGGCTTGTTTCCGGGAAACACCTCGCCTTAATGCATAGTCTGTGACTTGATCTTTTCCAATTCGTCCAATTCCAAAGTACCGGGCATCGGGGTTAGAAAAATAATAACCGCAAACAGATGCAGCGGGCGTCATGGCAAAATTTTCAGTAAGTTGGATTCCAGTATTGAACTGCACATCCAACAAATCAAAAATTTGCTGCTTCGTACTGTGGTCAGGGCAGGCGGGATAACCTGGCGCAGGCCTGATGCCAATATAAGCTTCCTTGATAAGATCATTATTATCCAACTTCTCTTCAGCCGAGTATCCCCAAAACTCCGTTCGCACGCGTTCATGAAGCCTTTCAGCAAAAGCCTCCGCTAATCGATCAGCTAACGATTTTAACAGAATTTCGCTGTAATCGTCTTGAGATGCCTTGAATTCCGCCAATTTTTTATCAATTCCTATGCCTGAAGTGACTGCAAATACCCCCAAATAATCTGTGCTTCCTGCCGACTTCTCTGAAATATAATCTGAAAGACAATAATTAGCCCTATCTCTTTTTCGTTCCATCTGTTGACGGATAAAAGAAATAGTAGAGACCACCTGATCTCTCTTTTCGTCCGGGTAAAGCTCTACATCATCCATTATAGAATTTGCAGGGAAAAAACCAAAAACACCATTAGCCGTTAACCACTTCTCACTAATAATAGATTGTAACATAGTTTGAGCATCGTCGTAGAGCGCCCTAGCGGATTTACCGAGTTTTTCAGAGTTTAGTATCTGGGGAAAGTTACCTGCTAGTTCCCAAGTCCGGAAAAATGGAGTCCAGTCGATGCAGGCAACTAATTCATCCAAATCGTAACATTTCAAAACCCTTTGCCCAAGAAACGTCGGTTTGACTGGCAAAAAATTCTCCAAATCAATCACAAATTTCCCTTCTCGTGCTTTTTCAATGGAAATCAATTGTGAATGATCCCTGGCTTTATAAACATGACGAATATTTTCATATTCTGAAGCCATCTCAGTTATAAATGCTCAGTAGCCTGCTAACCACACCAACCGCTCGGGAGGCATCGAGAACGTGTATTGTTGTCCCCTGGTAATTTGGCGCAATCTTCACCGCAGTGTGGGTCTTTGATGTCGTCGCACCACCTATCAAAAGAGGGATAGAAAAAGCCTTTCGAGTTAATTCATTAGCGACGGTCACCATTTCTTCCAGAGACGGCGTAATCAGACCGGAAAGGCCTATTACATCCACTTCATTAATATTGGCTTCCTCAGCAATCTTCTCATAAGGAACCATGACACCCAGATCTATAACTTCATAATTGTTACATTGAAGAACAACACCCACGATATTTTTTCCAATATCATGGACATCCCCCTTCACCGTCGCCAGCAAGATTTTACCCTTATTTAAGGACGTTCCACTCGCCTCGTGCTCTTCTTCAATAAACGGGATTAGATGGGCGACCGCCAACTTCATTACCCGCGCACTCTTTACAACCTGAGGTAAAAACATTTGACCGGAACCAAAAAGATCGCCAACAATATTCATGCCGTCCATTAGAGGCCCTTCAATTACGTCGATGGGCTTTTCCGAAGCAAGGCGAGCCTCCTCTGTATCCTCAATAATAAAATCCGTTATTCCGTGCACCAACGCATGTCCGAGCCTTTCTGAAACGGCTTTCTTCCGCCATTTAAAATCTCCGGCCTTTTTGCTAACGACACCCTTCGCATCACCAGCTATGGCTATCAGGCAATCCGTCGCATCATCTCGTCGGTTGAGAATGACATCTTCAGTTCTGTTCCGAAGGTCTTCATCCAAATCTGAATATATTGCTAATTGCCCGGCGTTAACGATACCCATGTCCATTCCAGCCTTGACGGCATGGTACAAAAAAACTGCATGCAGAGCCTCTCTTACTGCGTTACTTCCTCGAAAGGAGAAGGAAACATTACTTACCCCACCGCTAACCAAGGCATATGGTAATTCTTTTTTTATGTAACGGACCGCTTTTATGTAATCGGCCGAAAAATTACGGTGTTCCTCTAATCCTGTGGCCACGGGAAATATATTGGGATCAAAAATTATATCTTGGGGAGGAAATCCAACTTCTTCCGTCAGTATTTTATAACTACGATGGCAAATACTAACCATACGATCATAAGAATCCGCCTGGCCAATTTCATCAAAAGCCATCACGATAGCAGCAGCGCCGTAATATTGTATTTTCTTAGCCTGCTCTTTGAAAAGAGGTTCACCCTCCTTCAAACTAATCGAATTAACAACAGATTTTCCTTGAACACACTTGAGGCCAGCTTCAATGACCTCCCATTTCGAAGAGTCAATCATGACCGGTACCCGACTAATATCAGGTTCTGATGCGACCAGTTTTAGAAAACGATCCATCACCGCAACAGAATCCAACATTGCCTCGTCCATATTGACATCAATAATTTGTGCGCCGTTATCAACCTGCTGGCGTGCAACATCGAGAGCCGTTTCTAAATCTCCATTAACAATCAATTTATTAAAACGTGCTGACCCAGCTACATTGGTACGCTCTCCAATATTTATAAAGCCGGTTACATCATTGATGATCAACGGCTCCAAACCGCTCAAAGTACAACACGTCTCTATTGAAGGAGCTTGCCTTGGTCGGATACCGCCAACCCGTTTACGGATCGCATACACGTGCTCAGGCGTTGTACCACAACACCCACCAACTATATTAACCAATCCGCTCTCGGCAAATTCACCTATCAAATCAGCCATGTAATGGGGCTGATCCTCATACTCTCCAAATGCATTGGGTAAACCGGCATTTGGATGGATACTAATATACGTATCAGCAATGCGCGACAGCGCTTGAATGTGGGGCCTTAGGTCAGCGGCACCGAGTGCACAGTTAAAGCCTACTATAAAAGGACGGGCGTGGGCGATAGAATACCAGAAAGCTTCCGGTGTTTGACCAGAGAGTGTTCTACCGGACGCGTCCGTGATAGTTCCCGAAATCATCAAAGGGATATCCAATCCGCGCTCAGACAATACTTCCTTAACAGCAAATATAGCCGCCTTGGCATTCAGGGTGTCAAAAACGGTTTCAACCATGAGTAAATCAACCCCACCGTCAATGAGTGCCCCCGTTGATTGGGCGTATGCTGCAGCAAGCTCGTCAAATCCGATGTTACGAAATCCGGGATCGTTTACATCGGGCGAAATTGATGTGGTTCTGTTGGTTGGTCCCAAGACACCGGCCACAAACATGGCACGGTCCGGTTGTTGTTTCTTTTCATCTTCAATTACCTGAGATGCTAGTTTAGCACCCTCGAAATTGAGTTCATAAACAAAATCTTCCGTAAAATAATCAGCTTGAGAAATAGTTGTCGAATTAAAAGTGTTGGTTTCAATTATATCAGCGCCGGATTTCAAATACGCCCGATGGATGTCACGTATAACTCCAGGTTTTGTTATATTTAGAATGTCAAGGTTACCTTTAACATCGCAGGTATGGTTTTTAAGGATATCTCCTCGAAAATCTTGTTCATCTAAATTTAGTGCCTGAATCATGGTACCTGTCGCGCCATCAAGCAGCACTATACGATCATTTAATAATCGCTTTAATGTGGATCGATTGTCGGATACCTCTTCTTTGCTATAATGGCGCGATCTATTCATATTATTAGTGGACTCAATTAGAGCGCTATCTTTGGTTGGGTGTTCCGGCTGTTACCTAAAACATGACAAATTGCGTAAGTCAGGTCGGCGCGATTTAACGTGTAGAAATGAAAATTTGTAACATCCTCCGCCTTCAAAATTCTACACAGGTCAATGGCGATGTTGGCAGCTATCCGAAGGCGAGTATCAGGATCGTTATCCAGGCCCTCAAATAAGGTAGACATCCAATGTGGTATCGACGCTCCGCAAACTTTGCTAAACCGCCGAACTTGGGAAAAATTCGTAACTGGCAAAATTCCTGGGATTATTGGTATACTTAGGCCCGCCTTTTGGGTTTTTTCCCTGAAGCGCAAGAAATGCTCGGGTTGAAAGAAAAACTGAGTAATTCCGCGGGTTGCTCCTTCGTCGACTTTACGCTTTAAATTTTCAATGTCAGCTTCAATACTTTTTGCTTCCGGGTGCCCCTCTGGATGAGCCGCTACACTTATTTCAAAATCACCAATCATCTTCAAACCTCGAACAAGATCGGAAGCGTTGTTGTATCCTTCTGGATGCGCAACGTATTTACCTTGACCATCCGGAGGATCGCCTCTCAACGCGACAATATGGCGAATGCCAGCTTCCCAATAACGCCTGGCAACCCGATTGACTTCTGCTTTAGATGCCGCAACGCATGTTAAATGCGCTGCAGCAGGAATACCCATTTTATTTTGTAATCGTGTGACAATTTTGTGGGTTTTCTTTCTGGTAGATCCCCCTGCACCATAAGTAACTGAAACAAAAACAGGATTGAGTGGAGCGAGACGTTCAACAGAACACCATAACGATTTTTCCAACTGGGGGGTCTTAGGTGGAAAAAATTCGAATGAAACACCCATCTTATTTGGTAGTGGTTCAATAGTCGTCCAATGCGTTACTATATTTTTGCTAATTTTTTTCACGCTCTTTACTAGTGACCCCTGTCCATATCACAACTGCCAATGGGCCTCCTCCTAATCTGATGGGCCGTTTCATGCCCAATCCAACCTGATCTAACCAATTTTCAATTTCTTCATTTGAAAACCCTAATCGGCGGTGTTGGTATTTTGTGCGAAGTTCCTCTCTCTCGTGAGAATAAAAGTCTATGATTGCAATTTGTCCGCCGTTCTTCAGCACCCTTGTGGCTTCCTTCAAAACCAGTTGCGGTTGATCAGTGAAGTGAAGAACTTGATGAATAGTAATGTAATCGAAGGATTGATCCTGGTAAGGTAACTGGTACATGTCGCCATACCTTACTCGGCAATGTCGGAGCGAAGGGTCATCCAAATTTACCCGCGCAAGGTTAAGCATTTCATGTGAAAAATCTATTCCCTCAGCGTCCTGCACGCATGGGCCTAAAACCTCCAGTATTCGTCCTGTTCCCGTACCTATATCCAGCAATTTCCGTGGTTTTGCGGCGACAACACACTTTTGCAATTCCCTTTCTACATTAACGTCGTCTACATGGAGGGCCCTAATACTATCCCAGTCCGACGCACTTTCTTGAAAATATAGTGTTGCGGCTTGTAAGCGGTCATTCTTCAACTTCATCAGTCTCTGCTGATCCAGTTGTATCGTTGGATCTTTTGCAGGAATCAACGCTGTTAGACGACGAACAAACTCCGCATCTATCCCCTTACTGAACGATCGGTAAAATACCCAGCTGCCTTGTTGCGTCCGTTGCAACAATCCTGCATCGCAAAGAATTCTCAAATGCCGGGACACTCTTGGCTGACTTTGACCAATTACCTGAACCAATTCACCGACGGTAAACTCACCATGCACGCACAAAATTAATAATCTAATACGACTCGGGTCAGCGGTTGCTTTTAGAATTCGAAGAAGCTTGTCCAACGGGATCCCTATTAACTTGTTGTATGAATATATAAACATATCATTATATTTATATAATACAGTAAATATTAATAAAATCGCGATAGTGTCAATCACTAAGATTTAAGGCTCAATAATCCAAACGGCACAGCTCCAAAATCAGGCACGAAGGGGCTTGTCTAGCAGGCAATTCAGGGCTGTGGCAAATATGATACACGTGTAAATAATGACTCGCGTCCCCTCAATTACCTCACTGGTATTATTTATGTTCACCTGTATAGTAATTTCCGTGGACGCAAAATATAAAGACTGGAGAAGGCTTCGCTGGCGGTTAACAAATAATAATCAATTACTATATTTTGAGTCAATTTAAGTGGAATGCTACCAGACAATGCGTTGTTTTTGAAAAA
>JYMV01033105.1_pt1 | contig 29517 bp, 25 predicted proteins | sample 338911 | NCBI WGS metagenome assembly JYMV01 (sample SAMN03354496, study PRJNA234377) | hydrothermal vent metagenome | biome: Deep sea; feature: Hydrothermal plumes at the Eastern Lau Spreading Center, Western Pacific Ocean; material: Seawater | place: Tonga | collected 2009 | depth 2000 m m
GGACGGAAAATTCGCGGGTGGAATTTGGGAATTCACCTTTTTCAATATATTTCACATGGGTACGGTTTACACCGATAGGAACATCAAATTCGCTTTTACACGCCACCGTGCAGGCATGACACCCGATACACTTTCTGTTATCTATGACAAATCCGTAGTTCAATCTTATCCTTTCTCTGCATTATATGCTTCAGCAGCGCATTCATTCTTTCCTAGATCCATAATATCCGCTTCATCCATATCCACATCCAGCCAACCGGAATTCACCTTGCGGATCTCTCCATACACTTCAGGAGATTTCTGCATATTATCCTTGATATACTGGGTAAACTTTTCCGGTGTAGTAATTTTATACACACCGGCATTATGCTGGATCACTTCACCAAGCTTTTCCACAAACAGCAATTTATCATTTGCTTCGTTCCAGTCCATATAATGCCCCGGTAAAACATCCAGGTTTTTATCAAGATTTTGAACCTTATTTGTGAGCGTATCAAAAAGCATCAGTGACCACTCTTCCGTTTTCCCGCTTAAATCTGGACGGCCCACGGAAAAAATGAACATCGTATCGCCGGTAATAAAATACTTGTCATCAATAATATAACTGGTACTTCCTGGTGTGTGTCCCGGTGAATGAAGAACTTTGATTTCAGGACCATCGTCACCCACAGGATAGGATTCACCATCCTTTACTTCACTGTATTGAAAAGAAGCATCTTTAAAATCACTCACATGTGCCATAATCTCTGCGCCGTTCACATTGGCGATCTGTTTGCTTCCGCTAATATAATCTGCCTGAAGGTGGGTTTCAAATGTTCGGACGATTTTTGTTCGATGACTCTCTGCAAACGATTTGTAAAATTCATAATTCCGACTGGGATCAAAAATGATCATTTCGCCCTTATAGAGAAGTCCATAATTACATGATGCTTTACCGGGACGTATAAATTGAAAAAGCGCATAATCATCTGATTCTGGATTGATTCTTTTTGGTGTCAGCATGTTGCCCCAAGTTTTAATACCGCCTGTTAAAAAAGCTACATCTTTGAATAAGAATCTCACCAACATATTGTGCTGATCCTTCTTTGGCACAAACCACCTTTACAGGTTTCTCATGAGAGACTTTAGCTACGGATGCATCTTCTTCTTCCATGAAATCAAAGTACGGTACATTTACCATATCGAATGGAAAGGGCCCTTCTACACTAAAGCGTCCAAAATCTTCTTCATTCCGGACATCCAGAACAATCATGTCTTCTTTCTGTGTCAAAAAGCTAAAAAGATCATCTGCGGAATAAGATTTTAGTGATAACATTTAATCTCTTTTATTGCAATTGCTTTATATAATAATGTTTTGAATTATTTTCGACTTCAATTTTTACTTTTTACTATTTTGTATATCTTAACCAGACCATAGTATAATGTTAACTAAAAAAATTAGGAGTCAGGATTTTTTAATATAAAAAATATAAATATCGCCATCTTCTGTTTGGGAAACCAATTCATTACCTGTACGTCTTGTCCAGGCAATCACATCATTAATGGATCCTGGATCTGTTGCCTCCATTTTCAGGATCTGCCCTGTTTCCATGGCATCTATTTGTTTTTTCGTTTTCAGGATGGGTAATGGACAATTAAGCCCGGTGCAATCCAGTTCCTTATTATAATCAATTTTATTCATTCTTTTACCTTAAATTTTACGTTTATAACAGTTATTACAATTTAACACAATTACAAACGGAACTAAAAATAAGTGAATCCAACTATTAGAAATAATTAAATATGAAAATCATTGATCTTCGAAGCGATACAGTTACACTTCCTTCAGATTCCATGAAGAAAGCTATCTCCTCTGCTCCCCTTGGTGATGATGTTTTTGGAGAAGATCCAACCGTAAATGCATTACAGGAGCGTGCTGCAGAAATTACTGGAAAAGAAGCAGCTCTTTTTGTACCAAGCGGTACAATGGGAAATTTAGTTAGTATCCTGTCCCAATGTGCCAGGGGAACAGAAATTATTCTTGGGGATCAATCTCACACATTTCTTTATGAGGGAGGGGGAGTATCCACCTATGGAGGAATTCAATCCAGACAATTAAAAAACCAGAGGGATGGGACACTTGACTTAACTGATATTAAAAATGCAATTCGAACAAAAGATGATCATTTCCCTGAAACTGGAATGATATGTCTGGAAAACACTCATAATCGCTGCTTCGGTGCACCATTATCTATATCCTATATGGATTCTGTATCGAATATTGCAAAAGAACATCATTTGAAAATTCATGTCGATGGAGCCAGAATTTTTAACGCAGCAGCATCCTTAAACACCTCAGTAAAAGAGTTGGTAAGTGTTGCAAATTCCATTTCTTTCTGTCTCTCCAAAGGATTATCAGCTCCGGTAGGTTCGTTGGTTTGCGGCAGGCAGGAATTTATTGCTAAGGCAAGGCGAATTCGAAAATCTTTAGGGGGAGGAATGCGTCAGGCTGGTATTATCGCAGCTGCAGGGTTGGAAGCGCTGGATACCATGATTGAAAGACTAAAGGATGATCATAAAAATGCTAGAAAATTAGCAGAAGGCATTCAAAATATTTCTGGTCTTTTTCTCAATCTGAATAATATTCATACAAACATTGTGTACTTTGAAATGAAGACTGACAATGGTAAAACCATTGTGGAAAGAATGGCTGATAATGGGGTCTTGTTTTTTCAAACAAGTCCTGGAAGATTTCGGATGGTGACTCATTACGGAATAACATCTGAAGATATTGACAAAGTGCTGAAGCTACTTAAAGATGAGTTATCGTAACTTATGAACGTCGAGTATTTTTGTTTGTGGATTTTGGTCAGCCTCATAGACCGATGGGTGGATAATAATCCTTCACCAACTTATTTAGTTTCGTAATTTGGATGTTATTTATTAGTCTTAATTATTAAATATAGATAAAGATTATCGCATCCTTATCGGCCGGATTATCATTAATTATTATTAAGTAAATGAGAAAAGAAAACTATAGAAATATTGCAATAATCGCCCATGTAGATCATGGGAAAACCACCCTTATAGATGCAATGTTAAAACAGAGTGGTACTTTTAAGGCTCACCAGGAGGTAGTGGATAGAGTAATGGATTCAATGGATCTTGAAAAAGAACGCGGTATTACTATCACTGCAAAAAATACAGCAATTTTTTATAATAAAGTAAAGATCAATATTGTTGATACTCCAGGTCATGCCGATTTTGGAGGAGAAGTGGAAAGAAGTTTGAATCTGGTGGATGGTGCTCTCTTGCTGGTCGACGCGAGTGAAGGACCTTTACCTCAGACAAGGTTCGTCCTAAAGAAAGCCTTAGAAAAAGATTTACCAATTATTTTAGTTATTAATAAGATTGATAGGCTTGACGCTAGGATTAATGAAGTCATTAATGAAGTATATGACTTGTTCATTGATCTCGATGCCTCAGATGAGCAAATAGAATTTCCAATTATATATACCGATGCTAAACGGGGGATAGCGCACAATGAACTTGAGCATGAATCAATAAATCTAACTCCATTGTTCGAAATCATTCTTGAAAATATCAAAGGGCCTCTGGTCTTCGATGATCATAAACCCCAGTTTTTAATTACGAGTCTGGACTATGATTCTTATGTGGGACAGATTGCTGTTGGAAGACTAAATAATGGTAAATTGTCTATGAATAAATCCTATTCATTATGTACCAGTGAAAGTCATAAACCCAATCAAAAGTTCTCTGCCCTTTATACCTTTCAAGGTTTAGATAAAATACAGGTTGATGAAGTAGAAGCTGGGGATATCATTGCTTTCGCAGGAATAGAGGGGATTTCTATCGGCGATACTATTTCCGACAATGAAAGTCCGGAGCCATTGCCAAGGATCAAGGTAGATGAACCCACGGTATCAATGCTGTTTTACGTAAACGATAGTCCTTTTGCGGGGCAGGATGGAAAGTTTTTAACCACCAGACACTTATCAGAGAGGCTTGATAAAGAAATACTCAGAAATATTTCATTACAGGTAATACCTACGAAAAAAAATAATGTCTTCGAGGTTCGCGGGCGGGGTGAACTCCAAATGGCTGTATTAATTGAGACGATGAGAAGGGAAGGATACGAGTTTATGGTATCAAAGCCTCAAGTAATTACCAAGGAAGAAAATGGTAAAACTCTCGAACCGATGGAAAAAGTTTTTTTAGATGTTCCTGAAGACAAGGTTGGAATCTTGTCTGAAAAACTTTCTGCAAGAAAAGGAAGGATGACAAATCTTCAAAATTATGGAACGGGTCGTGTCAATCTTGAGTTCTCAATTCCATCAAGAGGTCTTATAGGTTTCAGGTCTCAATTTATGACGGATACAAATGGAGCTGGTATAATGAATAAATTGTTTGATGGACACGCATCCTGGTTCGGGCCTATTCCTCAAAGAAATTCAGGTGCGTTGGTTGCGGATCGTCATGGAAAAGTTACGACGTATGCTTGCATTGGAATGGTTGACCGTGGTGAATTATTTTTAAATGTAGGTACAGAAGTGTATAATGGTATGATCATTGGCGAACGAAATAGAGATGGTGATCTGAATATCAATATCACAAGAGAGAAAAAACTTACTAACATGCGTGCTGCAGGATCCGATAATACAATAACTCTGCGCCCTCCTAAACAGCTGTCTCTTGACCAATGCATTGAATTCATTGCCGAAGATGAACTGGTAGAAGTGACACCCGATAATATTAGGCTAAGAAAAATGGAATTGGATCAGACCAAACGCGCATCTATGAAAAGAAAAGAAAAATATAACTAAGGCCGCACTTTCGTGGGGTATTTTGTTTGTAAAATAATTCGCCACCCGTTCGTTTTCCGGTTATTTTAAAATAGTAGAAGATAAGTCATCCGCCGAATGGTGGATAGCATGGCCATTTCATTGCTGATGCCTTGTATTACCATTTTATCTTTTAACTAATTTGTATGAATTTAGGGATAAGTTCCCAACTCGATAATCGACTCCTTAATCTCCTTTCAAGGCGCACAATATAAATGGACAATTTTAAACAGACCCGACTACATCCGGACATTCTCAAAGCCATCACTGAAATGGGTTTTGAAACACCCACGCCAATCCAGGCCAAAACCATTCCCCATTTAATGGCGTCTGCCCATGATTTGATCGCAACGGCACAAACAGGGACGGGCAAAACGGCAGCCTTTGGTCTGCCATCCATCCATTTAACGGATATGGAGGATAGGAGGACACAAACGCTGGTTCTGTGTCCTACCCGGGAATTATGTATGCAAATCACCAAGGATCTAGGCAATTTTTCAAAGTACATCAATGGGATGAATATTCTGGCCGTTTACGGCGGTGCCAGTATCCAGGCCCAGATCAAATCATTAAAAAAAGGCGCCCAGATCGTTATTGGTACACCGGGGCGGACAAAAGATCTTATTAAACGGAAAAGATTGGATATCTCTCATGTGGCACGTGTGGTTCTGGATGAAGCAGATGAAATGCTTACCATGGGATTCAAGAAAGATCTTGAAATGATCCTGGCCCAGACACCCCAGGAAAAACAGACTTTACTCTTCTCCGCAACCATGTCAAAACGGGTGGTGGAAATTACAAAATCCTACATGAATAATCCCCTAGAGATTGCTGCAGCACGGATGAATATCGCCGCAGAAAATGTCCAGCACATCTATTATATGGTGAATGCCAAGGATCGCTACGAAGTGATAAAACGCATCATTGATATTAATTCTGGGATCTATGGTATCGTTTTTTGCAGGACCCGCCGTGAGACGAAAGAGGTAGCCAATAAGCTTATGCACGACGGCTATAATGCGGATACCCTCCACGGGGATCTGTCCCAGATGCAGCGGGATGAGGTGATGGGACGATTTCGGAACCGTCAATTGCAGATTCTGGTCGCCACGGATGTGGCCGCAAGGGGGCTGGATGTGGATGACCTTTCTCACGTGATTAACTTTAATCTTCCCGATGATGATGAAATTTATGTTCACCGCAGCGGCCGGACCGGCCGGGCAGGGAAGAAGGGCATATCTATCATAATTATCCATACGCGGGAAGTGCGGAAGATCCGGGAGATTGAGAAAAAATTCAGTATTACATTTATCCGGGAAACGGTCCCCAGCGGGTTAGATATCTGCAAAAAACGGCTCTATACCCTCATTGGTAAAGTTGAAAATGTTGAAGTGGATGAACAACAAATCGGTCAATTTATGCCCGATATTTATAAAAAGCTGGAATGGCTCGAAAGGGAAGAGTTGATCAAGCATTTTGTATCCACGGAGTTCAATCGCTATTTATCCTATTATAAAAATGCCAGGGATATCAATATATCCGGGGATAGCATGGGGGAAAAAAGAAGCAAGCGAGAAAAGCGAAGCCGGGAGGATCGACGGAATACCTCCTTCGCCGGTTTTTATGTTAATGTGGGATTCAAGCATAAACTGAACCCGGGGCGACTCATTGGCCTGATCAATGAATGTTTGCGATCCAGCGATGCGGTGATCGGGAAAATTGAAGTGATGAAAACATTCTCCTTTTTTGAGATCGATAATAAATGGGAATCAAAACTGTTTGTGGGTTTCAAGGGTAAGAAATTTGAAGGGATTCCATTATTAATCGAAGTGGATAAAGGCAGCCTGAGAAGTGAACGAGGATCGAAAGGAAAATCGAAATATCGCGAAAATAAGGTCGGTCGTGCCAAAGCCCGAAAAAACCGGAATAAGGGCAGCGGCCGAAGAAGAAGACTGTAAATTATTGTACCGATAATCCTAGGTATCTTCCGCTGTAAAATAAACCATAGATATTATGTCTGTCCCCTGATTACATAATACTTATCAAGCCTCGCTGAGTAGTAGGAATTTTTGCTATCACCTCTTTATAAAAAAGTGGGAATGGGGTACATTGATATACTTTTTCCCTCCAGCTAATTTAAAATAGAAGAAACTGCGTGAAGCTCATAACCCGATGGATGGATACTTACCTAGATTTAAGAAACTTTTTATGTGATAACTAGTAGCAAGTTGTACGTTTGAAGTTGATAATATTCATTCTTCCAATAGGCATTACGCTTATTGCTATGCTTTACTCATATTCACGGTTTAATAAAGGAGCTGAGATGGACAGTTTTATGAAAAAGATTTGGATAATTATTGCAGGCTGTACAGTGATTTTTACTATAATGTTTGTATCATTAATAACCTATAGCATGTTTTTCGAAAAAGAAAATGAAGAATATGCTAAATATAGTCGAAATCATATTCGATTACAGACTGAACAAGATGAGCAGATGGATAAGGTTATCAAATTACTTGAAGAGATAAAAAGAAATACGGACTTTATAGGTAGAACTAAAAAATAATTATAAGCTCCCGCCCATTAGTGAAAAATTTTGCTTAAATCCTATTCCTTTGGTAAAGAGAAAGCTTAAAAATAGAGACGAAATACAGTTTCTGCCACACAGGCAAACCGTTTTCTATTTTCCACTTCTATACTGATTTCATTTACCAATTCAATACTATTATTTATGGGTGTCACACCTACTAGACGAACACGTGCTCTGACTTTAGAACCTGATTTAACCGGGTATGGAAAACGCACTTGATTCAAGCCATAATTAACCATCATTCTCGCTTCGGGGTATACAATACTTGTGGAGCTCATGGTATTGGTCAATTTCGGTATTAAAGACAGTGTTAGAAAACCATGAACAATTGTTGATTTAAATGGCGATTCTTTTCTCGCGCGATCAGGATCAGTGTGAATCCATTGTGTATCGCCTGTTACTTCTGCAAATTGATTGATACAATGCTGATCAATCGTTTCCCATTCGCCCACATATATCTCTTGGCCCAGTTGTTCTTTCAGCTCTTTATAGACTTTTTCTGCCACCTTATTTTTGATGACCTCTTCTGATGAAATAACTATTTTTTTATCAAATGGGTTAAGATTGGTTATCCAGGGATTATTTAGTGTATTTGTTATTTTATCATTGAGCGTATTAGACCAGTGTCGAAATCTAGGTTCTAATTTGGCTCTGAACTCAGTTGCATTCTCTTGTAAGCCCTCGGTCTTTTCTCGGATAAATTCGAAAACGTTCATCTAATTATGTGTTATTAATATAATATTCCCGTGAGTTTACTAATATGAACCTGGGGCATATCATTTTTAATCTCATTGATTTATTCTAATCTTCAGTATGAAATGTAAGGATAAAATTGTGAAAACAAAATACCACAACAGATGGAGTTCTTGCTTAAATACTATCCCTTTTGGTGATAATTATATTTTTAATCTTCTAAGAGGAGCCATATTTTTATATCCCCTCTACCATGTATCCGTATAGGTTAATTAAGTGGTAAAGACTCTTGCTCCGGAGGAGGGACTTGAACCCCCGACAAAGTGGTTAACAGCCACCTGCTCTACCAACTGAGCTACTCCGGAATTGGTAAATTATCCTGTATGAAAAGCTGGCGAATTTATTACAATACTTCAGGCCCTCAAAACTACATTTCTTTTTCTGCTTCTAATATTCTCCCGGGAACAAATAATCCACGGCCAATCTGTTCACCGGTTACGTAAACCACGCCAGGTTCATCATGCGGTTCTCCAAATACTGAATGGATTGACTTCAATCCACCAAGCCATTTTCGTTTATCAGACAGGTATACAAGATCTCCTGGCTGTGCTTTCATCTTTGCCATATTCTCTATCGAAAAACGGACGACAGCAGTATCACCGTCAATCTGTTTCCAATGGACAAACACCTTCTCCCCTTCCTCATCATTTGGCTCACCGTCTTTGAAATACCTTCGGGCTTCACCAATTGAGCCTGCTATCAACCCTTTTGTGTTTTTCTCCTCATCATATTGCACAAAATAAGTTACAACAAATGGAACGAGAATAATGATGCCAAGCGCAGCAAGAATCTGGAAATCGATACTCGCAATATTGAACGTAACCAATACAATTAAAAAGATAACGAATCCTGTTAAAACGTTCATTGCTGTTTTTCCATTCTGTTTATTCTGTAATACTGAAACTGTTTTAGCCTGCCATGGAGCAGTAAAAACAGCTAAAATAGCCACCCCAAGGCAAACAACTATATTGTACAATGCACGAATATATGAATATGGATGCGATTGGTTCATCTCGATCCCATGATCAAACGGTGCAATCAGGATTCCAGGATACCTTGCTCCAAGAATCATCAGCGCAATTCCTCCAACAAAAGTGGTGATTACTCCAGCAGGAGTAAATTTTTTCCAGAATACACCAAGAAAAATTCCAACAACAAGCGGTGGTGTAAGGGTGGAGTGGAAATAACCATGCGCTTCGTAAACAGTGGGAAAATTTTTAAATGCCAAAACGGCCAGCACACCAAGCACTGTTACTCCAATTGAAGCATATCGTGCTGCTCCCAGTTCCCTGCGTTCTTTTTCACTTTCCGTTGGAATCGCCTTCTTCAAAAATTTCCGCACTGGCCGGTACACATCATTAATAAAAATTGCTGCTGTGGCATTGATAAGTGTGTCCACCGTGCTCATGAGAGCAGCTGTCAGCGCTGCCATGATGAATCCGAACATACCGGGGCTGGCAATGATGTTTGCTACAACTACAAATATCTGATCCGGGGAAGTGTTAGTACTAATTACATCAGGACTTGCGATGGAAATAGCTTTCCCAACCCAACCTGCGTTGCCAACTACAATTGCTGATATGGGCAGGACAAACAAAATATTTACCGCTGCAGCTTTGCGTCCTTCATTCACACTCTTACACGCCATAAAGCGCATAATTAATCCCTGATTCATAAATAAAAATCCGATAGACCCTGCAATGGCATCCTGCCAGAATATTCCTACAAAGTTAAAATTCGCCGGCTGATTAAAATCCGCCAGCGGCAGTTTCCATTCCACCGGAAGCAAATTCCAGAAGATATCAAATCCGCCAAGGTAGGTAATACCAAAAAAGAAAAGCAGCAGGCCAGCGAACAGAAGGATGAATCCCTGGAGCAGATCGGTGAAAATAACAGCTGTTTGACCGCCAAATGTAATGTAAATCCCAGTGATGATTGCGATCACAACAATCGCCCCCATAAGCGTAATCGGAACTGTAGTTCCAAAGATCACAAATGCTTGTGGAAGCATCGGTATCACCGCTTTTCCCAATGTGAGAAAACCAATGCCGATATATCCGATCATATACAGAAGAAGTAGAATGGTTGCGAGAAATCGTGCGGATGGACTAAAACGTTTTTCAAAATATTCAGGTATTGAACGAACCTTTGAATACACAATAATTGGCAACCAGCCAAACATGAAAAAGGCAATAAAAAACCAGTCATTTAAATACGTCATGGACGAAGAAATTCCGTGCTGAAATCCTTTAGCGGAGTACTTCACAAAGCTGTGACTGCCCACACCGGTTGCCACAATAGACATTGTGATCAACCACCATGAGAATCGACGTCCGCCAAAGAAAAAATCTGATGTATTCTTTGTATACCGTCCGAAATAACTGCCAAAAAGCATAATCGCAATGAAATAAACCACCATGACAATCCAGTCCGTGGTCGTCCCGATACTATGGAAAGTTTGTTCAACGGTGTGTTCCATTATACCCCTATTTTTTTCTGAGAATAACCGTTACAATGATAAATACCACTGCCAACAGCAGCAGGATAATTGGCACCGCATATACAGAAATCATATCAAGAGCAGCAAGCGTCATAAGAAAATGCATTGCTAAATACCAGACAAAACCAAACACCAGAACCCACATCCATTTTTTATGAGAATATCGGCGCAAATCAAATGATCCGGCTTTCAAGGTTATAATGATTCCAAAAACGAAGAGGAATCCTCCCAATCCATACAGATAAATGAAAGGCAACCAGGAATGTGAAAAAAGATCCATTGATAGTTACTTATCTATTTTGATGCGATCAAAATGAGGCCTCAATAAATCATAACATTCCTGAAGTCCCTGAACCTCCACTTTTGTGTGCCCTAAAACCGGCATGAAATTGGTATCTCCAGCCCATCTTGGAACAATGTGGAAGTGGATATGATCTTCAATTCCGGCCCCGGCGACTGGACCAATATTTGCTCCAAAATTAAATCCCTGCGCGTCTATGGTTTCCTTAAGGATTGCCATGGATTGATCTGCCAGCACCATTATCTCTTTATATGTGTCCGCATCAAGTTCTTTGGTATTATCCACATGAATATAGGGTGCTAACATAAGATGCGCGTTATTGTAGGGATAGAGATTCATAAGAATAAAGACCTTCTCTCCACGATAAAGAATCAAATCTTCCCTGTCATTATCCCCGGCTGGTTTATCGCAGAAAATACAGCCATCCTCTTTCGGGGAACGGATATACTCAATCCGCCACGGAGCCCAAAGTTTTTTCATAGGGAAAAGAAATAACTTGAAACGATTAGTTTATTCTTCTCTTTGGCGTTTATAAGCTGCAATGACTTTCTGTTCAAACTCCCTTGGTAGATTTTCGTAATGGCTGTGTGTTTCGGTATGAAAGCCACGACCACCGGTCAGAGATCGTATCTTGGTTGCATAATTATGGAGTTCAGCTTGTGGAAGTTGGGCTTTCACTTTTTGAAAATGTCCATCAGAATCCACTCCCATGATTTTGCCCCTCCTACCAGAAATATCACCCATCACATCTCCCATATACTCCTCCGGAACTTTCACTTCTACATTGGTAATCGGTTCCAGTAATCCGGGCTCGGCTGCCATAAATGATTCCTTGAATGCATTTTTCCCCGCAGTTTGAAAGGCGATATCCTTGGAGTCAACCGGGTGCTGTTTTCCATCATAGAAATCCACTTTTAAATCCACAACCCGGTACCCTGCAAGAATCCCTTCATCACAGGCTGCTTTTACCCCTTTTCCCACAGATGGAACAAAAACACGATCCACATTCTGTCCGCGAAGTGAATCAACAAATTCAATTCCTTCGCCACGATCTTTTGGTTCGATGCGCATCCACACTTCAGCAAACTGACCCGCTCCGCCAGACTGTTTTTTATGACGGTATTTGGATTTACCTTTTCCGCGAATAGTCTCACGATACGGAATTTTTGGTTCAATAAGATCAATATCAACATTAAATCGCCGTTTTAGACGTTCAACTGAAGTCTTGATATGAAGTTCTCCCTGGCCGGATATAATCGTTTGTCTCACTTCACTATCAACACGATATATAAAAGTCGGATCTTCTTCATGAAGAGCTGCCAAACCCATAGATATTTTTTCTTCGTCTCCTTTTGCTTTGAGGACAATTGCAGAGTGAATATTCGGATTTGGATATTCAATTTCCGGTATTACTACTTTAAATTTCGGACTGCACAGGGTATTTCCAGCATGGGTATCCTTTAATTTAACAACGGCACCGATATCACCTGGATTTAATGAGTTTACACTTATCCTGTTCTTCCCGTTTAAAACAAAAAGCTGTCCAAACCGCTCAGTCGTTCCACGGGATGTGTTGAATATATTCATCCCTGTTGTTACCTTGCCAGAATAGACTCTGAAAAAAGAAAGATCACCAACGTGAGCTTCGCTAATAGTTTTAAACACCTGCACCACTGGATTACTGTTTTCCAGTTCAACATCTATATTTTCATCTGAGCGAGGATCTTTTGCAACAATTTTTGCTCTGTCCACCGGTGAAGAACCATATTTCGCAATAAAATCCAACAACCGCGAAACACCCACGTTTGTTGTTGCAGATGTGCAGAATAGCGGAACGATAGTTTGGCTCTGAATCGCTGCGTGAATTCCACTGCGCATTTCATCTTCAGAAAGTCCACCTTCTTCAAAAAACTTTTCAAGAAGAGAATCGTCTGATTCCGCTACATATTCAATCAGTTCTTCATGCAGGGCTTCAACTCTATCACTCCATTCACCTTCTGCGGTATCTTCTGTGAATTTCCCGCTTCCGTCTGTTTGATATGTGATTATTTCTTTCCGCATTACATCAATGACTTTATTAAATCCCGGACCTGCACTAACGGGGATTTGCATCGGGAATACGTTTTTCCCGAACCGTTCTCTAGCAGAAGACAAAATTTCATCAAATTTTGTATGCTCTCTGTCAAAACCATTCACAACAATAACTTTAGAAATACCCTGGTTGGTTGCATGGGTCCACATTTGTTCTGTACCCACTTCAATACCATTTACGGCATGAACAACGATCATCGCAAGGTCGGCTACACTGATTGCTCCAATTGCTTCGCCGACAAAATCCATGTATCCCGGCGCATCAAGCAGGTTAAACTTTTTCCCCTTCCAATCCAAATATAATGGTGCAGCATGAATAGATATTTGTCTTTCCTTTTCGCCGGGATGATAATCTGACGTGGTTGTCCCCGCTTCAATAGAACCTATGCGGTTAATTTGCCCCCCGCACATAAGCATGGCTTCGCATAAAATTGTCTTTCCACTGTCTCCGTGTCCTACAACAGCAATATTTCTTATGTCAGCAGGTTGATAGTCTTTCACAATAGTAATCCTTTATTAATTCATTCTACTCAAAAACGATCAGGATTGTAGCCTTTATATCCTTTCAAAATCAAGGCTTTTCCGCCTGACCCATTTCAAAAAGATCCAGCCCTTTTTCATTTATATATTCTCTAAGTACCGGTACAATATAAACTCCGGTTAAATCAATATCTGCAAATTCACGGGCCAAAACTCGAAGTCTTTGTTCGATAGGCTTCAATTTATTCAATACAATGACCTTATCTTGTTTAAGGATACATGAGCCCCCATAAAAATCACCTTTTCCCTGGACAATTCGCAATCCCAATTTTTTTGCTAAAGACACAAAATGTTCTAATAATTGTTTCTGTTTCATTTACAACAAGTCATTCCGGTCTGTTTTACCCATTTTTTCCACCAACAATTTTACTTCTTCTGCCTGATCCTTATGGACAACTAGTGTAGCATCTTCCGTATGGACAACTACAATGTTATCAAGTCCCAAAACTGCCGTAAAATGATCGTAAGAATGAATAAAATTTTCTTTTCCATTAAGAACCAGTCCATTCCCTCTCACCACGTTTCCCTTCTTATTTTTTTGCAGGATGTCACACACTGCATTCCATGACCCAACATCATTCCAGTCAAAATCTGCTCGAATAACATAGGCATTTGACGCTACTTTTTCCATTATCCCGTAATCGATGGATTGAGGGACTATACCTTCCCATATGGCGGTGATATCTTCTTTTTGGTTCAACAAGGATTTCATTTTTTGCAACCGATCATGAAGGTCCGGCAAGTGTGTTTTCATCAGATCCATCAGTACATCCACACGCCAAAAGAAAATCCCTGAATTCCATAAAAAATCTCCACTCTCTATAAACCGTTCTGCTAATCTTAAATGGGGTTTTTCTGCAAATGCCTTCAAAGAGTGTGCATCTAAATAGTGTGCAGTACTCTCTTTTGTGTGCTGGATGTAGCCATATGCGGTTGAGGGGAATGTGGGTATAATGCCGATCGTTACTACAGTTTGCTTCTGTTTAGCCAAACGATTAGATGTCCTAATTGCTCTCACAAATTTCCGCTGGCCAACTATTAGATGATCCGCGGGAAACACTCCCATAACCGCATCTTTTTGTAACTCACCAATACGAAGAGCGGCCAAGCCAATACAGGGTGCAGTGTTTTTCCCGCTTGGCTCTATTATTATATTCTCAGCACTGATCCCCTTAATGGATTTCAATATCTTTTCAGCCAGTTCCTCTCCAGTAACAATAAAGATATCCTCCACGACCTTTAATTTTTTAAGACGGTCAACGGTCATCTGCAGCATAGATTTATCACCAACAATATCCAGAAGTTGTTTCGGCTTTGCTCTGCGGCTCAGAGGCCAGAAACGCGTCCCGCTTCCACCGGCCATGATAACACAATACATTCAGAATGTCCTCAAAAATGAAATTTTATCAAGATCTATATCCCAATTAGCCCGTATCTCTAAAGTGTCCGGCATCATTAAAAATGATTCTGATGGAGAATAGGGTACTGCCTTCCCATATGTATAGTTGTGATCTTGATCCCTGTCTTCAAATATCATCAGAAAATAATGCCCTTCTGGAATCATTACTAATTCAAATCCAGACTCTGAGTTTACAACTGATGTCCATTTATTTTCAGAATTTTCAAGAGATTTTAATTCAACAACCAGACGCGACTTTTCACCAAATTCAACAGTTCCATACAGATTGCCATAGCCTATAAAATTTTCAGTTTGAATATGTATGTTTGTGAGGGAATCTTCAAATGTCATTTTCCCGGCATCTTTATTACTGATTAATTGTAAAAAATAAATTTGATTTGGTTCCCAATCATTAACCGTTGCCACATTGATCTTGAGTGGACTAATATAATTTGTCACAAATTCTACAGAATCAGAATCTCCCTTTATAAATTCGATGCTTTGAAAAACCATTCCCTGCTGTACAGGTTTAGAAAAAATAAGTGAAACCGGGGGCTTATTTCCCAATTCAGGCTGAACGATTACCCTGCTACCCGGGGAAACCAGTTCAAGAAAGGACGAATCAGGTGTCTCCGGCATTGTAATTTTTATAAAAGATGTATCAAGAATTACACGTTCTTTCAGGGACAAATATTCCAGGTGAATTTCAATTGTCTTTCCTTCCAAACTATCTAAGACAGTAAGAATTAAGTTTTTACTATCAAGGGGGTCATGAAAAAAATCTACTGGCACAGATACGCCCTCCTCGGTTACAAGTATAATTTTACCTTCCAGTTTTTCCGTTGGTAATCCCCGGTTGAAAAATAACCTTCCCCATCTGGATGAATTCCATTCTCCTTTAACAAGGCGGAAAGGTTGCGGCTCTCTTCGAACAATCATATTTATCTCTATTAAGGAATCATTTTCCCCAAGTTCAAGGTGATTCTTCCAATAAAGACCGTACCGCATTCTCTTTGTGTCAAGAGGCAGCCCTGCGCCTTCGTTACCGATGGAGAGAATTTGATATCTGCCGGGAGATAAATATTTAAACTGATAGTAACCATCATCCGTTACGTCAGTTACGTAATCAGGCTTTGTAAAAAATAATGAATCAATATCTTCATCATTAAACCGCCATAAGTGGACAGCAATATCATTTTCATTAAATACCTGTCCTGAAATCTGACCCCGGGCGATTTCACTGCCGGTACTATAAGCCATATGAACAGGTTCTGCCAATGGGACACCATGTTCATCTTTCAAGCCCCTTCCAGCTGTAATGACGTAGGTCTGGTTTGGTGCTAAATCGTGAGGAAGCTCTAAAAACAATTCATCCCCTTTAAAGCTAATATCCAATTGTTCATTCAGTCTGGGGAAAACCCGGAATCCTTGTTCTACGGTGGATTCATCCATGTATTCTGAAAATCGGAGATGGATTTCACCTCCACTGAATTGTATTGTCCCACTGGGAGGAGTCACTGCAACCAGCTCCGGGGGTGTTGTGTCAACTGGTCCTCCAGATGGTACCTGGATAACTGCACATGAAAGCAGAATAAAAAACAAAACATGTACAATTAGATAAATAAATAGTGTTTTATTAGGAATAATAAATTCTTTTTTTCTCAATACCTATTTTTCCCCTTAATCAATATTTAAATTTACGGGAATCTCCCGTAAAAAAGTGATTTCTTCTAAAGTCACATTAACTGTAATACACCATATTCTTACTCCAGCTTTGAATGCACTTTGCAATGCCTTTCCAAATTTCGGATCGCGATCCCACATAGGTCTGAATTCGTGTGCATCCGGACGCTGGCACACAAACAAAATACCTGCTCTTTTGCCGGACTCCACTAATTTTTGGAGCGCCATAGCATGCCGACGTCCCCGCTCTGTTACAGCATCTGGAAATTCTGCAATTCCATTTTCTACATAAGTAACCGATTTTACTTCTAAATAGAATTCATGCTTATCACTATCCTCCAGTAAAAAGTCAAACCTGTGACGGCCAACTGTGTATTCCGGTCTTATCATTTTATAATCAGTAAACATTGAAAGTTCGCCTGACTCAAGGGCTTCCTTAACAAATTGATTTGGAAGAGCAGAAACCAGAGACACAAGAGTACCATTGTACCGAACCATCCTGGTTGTATATTGAGTTTTTCGATGTGTATTTTTCGGAACGGAAGATATATATAATTCCGCTCCCGGGGTTAATAACTCCTTCAGCCGCCCTGGGTCAGGTAAATGACTCTCCACTACTAAGCCGTTCATATCCACTACAGTTAAAAATCTGTTTGGTCTTTCAATAAATTTGCCTTTGAGAAGCTGTTCTCTGATTTTCAAGTTCGGATGGTTTTATTCTAAATTCAACGTGTAAATTTGCTCATATTATAATGAACAAAACAAATCTGGAAAAACGAATCTATAACGCTCAATGCTATGGCAATATTGAACCCATTGAATACATGGTACCCTACCCGAATCTCCATGCACTCGTGGAGGGACAAAATGTAAAATATAAAGATCATCTTCTGTATCATGACTTGAGTATGACAAATGAGGATTTTTTCATTCGGGTTCAGAAAGCCGCCCATTGGCTGAAGGCCTCAGGCGTCCGTCCAAAAGACAAAGTGATGATGGCTGGTCTTCCCTTTCCAACTGCAGAAATTATTGCTTTTGGTATCTGGACGATGGGCGCAATCCTTGTACTTACCGCACAAAATGATCTCAAAACAGCAAAAACAGCCTGCCAACCAATTTTTATAGTTCCACCTGAATTAGATCTGGAAAAGGAAATTGATGTTTTTGATGAACAATTTATACCAGCTTTTAAACCCAACCTCCAGGAAGAGGCAGTAATCTATTGGAGAGACGAAAAAGCCATTCGGCTCAGTCATTACAACCTGCTGATAAATGCAAACGGTATTCAGAAAAAGCTGGATTTATTTGAAAAAGATTCTTTCTACATCAAACTTAAAGCCGATTCCACAGCCTGGGTAATTCTCCAGGCAATTCTTCCATTATACACCGGAGCAGGTATTACTTCAAAAAATCCGAAAATTACCATTAGTCTTCCAACTCAATTTGATTCAGCAGATTATATTGTTGATTTTGACTGGACTGAATTAAAAAACACAACCCCACTCCATCTATATATAAAACCTGAGAACACGGCTGTTCTCGCGATAGGTTCCTCACCGGTTCATATGACTGCTATTGAGAAAGATAATCAGCATCTAAAAATATCTGGACACTCTGTTATGATGGGATACCTCAATGATAAAAACAACCAAAAAATATTTATTAAAGGAAAAATGAATATCTAATTATAGATTGAAAAATCTATACTCCTTTCAAATTTAAGCAGTACAAAAATCAGTCCAGATCTGAAAGGATATCCTTCGCATGTGTTTTTGTATTCACCTTTGAATATACCTTCTCAATAGTACCATTTTCATCAATCAGGTAAGAATATCTATAAATTCCCTCATATTCCCTACCCATAAATTTTTTTAAACCCCATGCACCATAAGCTTTAATCGTGTCTTTCGTTTCGTCACTCAGAAGTGCGAAGGGAAAGTTCTTTTTCTCACAAAAGGATTTCTGAGCTTTTACATGGTCTGCGCTCATCCCAATGATCTCTATATTTTTTTTCTGGAATGCTCTGGACTCATCACGGAGCCCTTCTCCTTCTGCCGTTCACCCAGGTGTGTTTGCTTTTGGATAAAACCAAAGCAATACTTTTTTCCCTTTTAAACTTTCGAGAGATATGAGATCTCCATCTTGATTCATCAAAGAAAATTTCGGGGCTGTATCACCAACTTGTAACATAGACTACTCCTATTTCAGTTTTATTCCTGACCACTTCATGCGGTCACCATTTGAAATCAGCATTTCATAAACAGTCCGAATACCCTTTTTCTGTCCATTCCATACCAGGGTTCTTTCTGCATCTTCAAAATCCATCCATTTATATTCTGAATGTTCACTTGACAACGTAATGCGTTTTGTTTCAGTTTCAATTCCAAAAACAGGAACTAAATTTATGAGGTCTCCGTTTTCCTCGTAAAATGTACTCACATGATCTGCAATAAACATCCGTATTGGAGTCAGTCCTGTCTCTTCTTTTAATTCTCTAACTGCAGCCTGCCAAGCAGTTTCTCCCGCTTCAATCTTTCCTGCGACTCCCTGCCAGAGATGTTCATATATTTTTGTTTCCGCACGCTTTAGCATGAGAAATTTATACCCGTTTTGAATTTTACGAAATACATATGTATCCACTACTCTAACTTTTACTAAAGTGGCGGACATTTATTTACCCTCTTTATTTGTGAATTCCTTTTTCACAGTTCAATCAAGGCTAATTTGTTACTCATCATCCCATTTTTTAAGAAAAGATTTTGACCATTTGCAAAATTCACCACATTCTATTTTTAATCGGATCGTTTTCATTAATTTCATGTAAAAAGCAATATTCAAAGCACTGGTAATCCTCACTCCCAAAATTTCATTTACATTAAATAAGTGGCGCACATAAGCCTTTGAAAATTGTACACCAAAAGGGGAATCACTTTTTTTATCCATGAGAGAAAAATCATTTTTATACATTCCATTTTTAATATTAATGATACCATCTTCGGTAAAAATATGACCGTTTCTTCCGTTCCTTGTAGGTATCACACAATCAAACATATCTACCCCCATACCTATGGTTCTAACAAGATCAGCAGGTTTACCCACACCCATCAAATATCGCGGCTGCTCCATTGGAAGATGCTCAGTAGATAAATGGACCATTTCAAGCATGGCGGACTTTTCTTCCCCAACTGCCAGTCCGCCGATTGCCATCCCGCACCTTGAAAACGAACATAGTTCCTGTATGCTTTGTTTTCTTAATTCCGGATACACATTACCCTGGATAATAGGAAAAAAAGTTTGATTCCAATCATAATGCGGTGGGTTTTCTTTCAAATATTTCACACAAGACTCTGCCCATTTATTAGTTCTTTTAACTGCTTTCATGGCTGTTTCTTTATCTACATTTCCAGGAGGACATTCATCAAAAGCCATAATGATATCAGCACCCAAATTTCTTTGAATGCTCATTGATTTTTCCGGTGTAAAAAAATGACTGCTCCCATCCAAATGTGATTGAAACTCGACACCCCCATCAGATATTTTATTTAATCTTGCTAGTGAAAACACCTGAAATCCGCCGCTGTCTGTTAAAATCGGTCCTTTCCAGCTTGAAAAGGAATGCAGCCCTCCGGCATCCTTTATAATTTTATCTCCGGGCCTCAAATAAAGATGGTAAGTATTTCCCAAAATGATATCAGTGCCAAGGTTCTTCAATTCCTGGGGAGAAAATGTTTTTACTACTCCTAATGTACCCACCGGCATGAAGGCTGGTGTAGGAATTTTACCATGATCCGTTTGAATAATACCAGTCCTGGCTGAAGTTTCTTTGTCAGAATGTAAAAGAGTAAATTGCAATATTTCAGAACAGAATATTAAATGTATCTTTAACGGTAGAAACAAATTCGATGGAAATTCCCTTGGGCCTCGGCTTTAATGTCCTTTCATTGGACTTCGGTACAATAACAATTGTAAACCCCAAGGTTTTAGCTTCTTGAATCCGCTTTTCGATTTGACTCACCGATCTTACTTCACCTGCTAATCCAACCTCTCCAATTAATACAGTGCTTGGATCAATAGGTTTCTCCCGGGAACTTGATGCTACTGTGCTGATAATACTAAGGTCTGCGGCAGGATCGTTTATTTTTAGTCCACCAACCAGATTTACAAACACATCCTTTGTACCCATAATAACGTTCATCCTTTTTTCTAGAACTGCTAATAACATGGAAAGTCTTTTAAAATCAAAACCATTCACGTTCCGTTGGGGAGTACCAAAATTCGCAGGAGAAACTAAGGCCTGGACTTCAACGAGAATTGGTCTTGTTCCCTCCAGAGATGCATAAATTGCAGTTCCTGCTACGTTTTTTGTCCGTTCTTCAAGAAAAAGTTCAGAGGGGTTTTTTACTTCTTGAAGTCCTTTTGAACTCATAAGGAAGATTCCCACTTCATGGGTTGCACCAAAACGATTTTTTACAGATCGGAGTATCCGGTGGTCGTATCGATCATCTCCCTCTAAATACAAAACCGTATCCACCATATGTTCAAGCATTTTGGGACCAGCTATGATGCCATCTTTTGTGACATGACCAATAATAATGACCGTGAGTTCCCTTTGTTTCGATAACTGAAGAAGTTGCTGTCCACATTCCCGAATTTGGTTTGGAGACCCCGGCAGAGAATCAATTCCCGGGGTGAACATTGTCTGAATCGAATCAATGATTATCAATTCTGGCTTTATGAGGGAGACATAATCTCTGATTTTTTCAATTTGATTTTCGGCAGAAATCTGTAGTTTATCGGAACTAACCTTTAGGCGCTTTGCCCGCATCCCAATCTGACTTTCACTTTCTTCTGCCGATACGTACAAAGAGGTTATATCACATCCTGAAACGATTTGTAGAGCCAGGGTAGATTTACCTATCCCGGGACTTCCTCCTAAAAGAATTACAGACCCCTTCAGCATGCCTCCACCAAGAACTCGGTCAACTTCAGTAATTTTTGTAGGGATCCTTATTTCCGGACGGTCGTACAAGATTTCATTCAAAGATGTTGGTTTTCTACTTTCACCATCGAAAAATTTATTCGTCTTTTTAGTTACCTTGAATTCGCTGAGTGTTCCCCATTCTTTGCATGCCGGACATTGTCCATGCCATTTTGGAAAATCACCCCCACATTCGGAACATAAAAATGCTATTTTTACTGCTGATTTCAAATCGATTAGACTGTCAAACTATTATAGTTCAAAAGGCAGGAATTTCATCAACTACCAATCAGGACCAAAGGAGAAAAGGTACTGCGGTCTTGAATAACTTCCGCTTGGTTTTATATCCCAGGCTGTATCAACCCGGAGCAATCCCAGTGGGGTGAAAAGTTTGAATCCTATTCCAAATCCTGAAATTTTCGGAGTAGAAACACTCCCTCCATATTTATCATTGGGTTTTCCTAGATTGCCGAATTCGTCCAAGTCATCCCATGCTGCACCAATATCAAAAAAAGCATGTCCAAACAAATATGTTGCAGCTACATGGGAAGGAGGTCCAAATGCAAAAATAAAAGGGAATCGAAATTCAAAATTAGCCAGAGCAACATTTGTTCCCATCCGCTCGGCATAACGTGCTCCCCGAACCGGCATGGCATATTCAGTAAAATAGATATCCTTCAATAGGTTATTATTTTCATCATCCAGTATCACTTCTCTAAACTGACCTGAATCGTCTTTCCCATCGGTTTCTCCTCGCCCAAAATACCAGTTATGTGCCCCTCCAAGAAAAAATTTCTGTGGATCATGCCCCATACTTTTTCCAATCATCAAGCGCCCTGCAAACGCATAATATTTCCAGAACCTAATATATTTACGTATATCCCATATCACTGTCTGAAATTTAATTTTTCCCGTACCAATCCCCGGTGTGGCAGTTATAGAAATATTTTGACGGAATCCATCCAATGGCCCTGTGTATCCAAAAACAGAATTATCATAGACCCAGCTTACCATAGGCAAAACGGTTGATAATTTTTTTTCAGAATCAAGGGCATATTCTCCAGTTAAAAATTCATCTATAAAAATTTCATATCTAAAAAGATGATATGACAATCCTACGTCAATCCGGTTAAAACGGTTGAATGGACGGGACAGAAAACTCCCAATCCCAATATGACGCAGTCTCCCGAATCTTTGATAACCTAATGAGAAAAAATTAGCAGTTTGAGAAAAATTAAAGTAGAGGTCAGTCCGGTTTTTTAAATACGCATAGGATAAATAATAGTCGCTATTTTCAAGGGTCAAAACCATTTCAGTCCCAAAAAATATTTTATGATCTCCCATAAGATCACTCCAGGAGAAAAAGGTCATCCCTTGGGCACCAAACACATTGCTGATCATCATACTGCCCCCGATCATATCCAGGGTAAAATGCGTTTTGTATAATTGGGGAAGATACGTATCCTCTTGCCGAAGACTATCATGAAACGCGCTCTTTTTTTCTTCTCTCTGGTTTAGAATCGTATTATTGTATTGATCATATTGCCGTGCAAAAATATATTGAGAATAATCATCCATACCTCTGCTACTCTTCATTTGTTTATCTTTATTCCATCTAAGATCAGCTAATGATTCGTCTTGATCTTTATTTTGTGTATAATTCGTCAACGGGATTTCCTTTTTAGATAATCCTCCCGGATTCGTCAAACTATAAATATCCCACCCGCCTTTACTGTAACCAGAGAATACCAGGAGCTGATCATCATTTGATAAACTCAATTGCTGAATTCCAGTTAATACATTGCTGACCGGTATCTGTGTGCCTGAATCCAGATCACGATAAAATATATTCCATACACCGTTATAGTCTGCCGTAAAAAAAAGGGCATTTCTTTTATGCATCCATACAGGATAGTTTTCATTATAATCTGTATTGGTGACCCGAATAATCTCTTTTGTCTTTACATCTATTACATAGATATCATCTTGCGAGAAATCATGTGTAAACATATCTACTTCAAGCCTCTCACCAGTCGTGTTGTCTGCACCAACCCGAAGGTAATCATCACGATCAGAAATGAAAGCGATTTTCTTACCATCCGGGCTCCAGACTGGTTCTGAATCGGAAAAAATATCATCAGTCAAGTTCACTAGTTTTTTTGTAGAAAAATCATAGAGATAAATATCACTCGCTCTGCCTTTATTCCCAATAAAAGCCAACTGTTTTCCATCCGGGCTCCACGATGCGGTAAAAAGTCCATCCAATTCAAGGGATATTTTTTCAGATTTCCCGCTGGCTACATCAATTAAATGAAAGACATCTCCTTTTCCTGCTTTAGATGCGATCACAATTTTTTTACTGTCGGGCGCCCAGGATATCCCCGGTTGAAGCCATTTCAATTCTTCAAAATCAATAGAGCGGTTTCCCTTAACCAGCCGCCTGATTACCTTTCCATTCAAGGCATCAATCAGATAAATGTCCGCATATCCTTCTCGGTCTGACAAGATCGCAATTTTGCTTCCATCTGGAGAGAGTGCCGGAGAAATATTGTAAAAATTCCCTTTTTCTTTATGGTCAGTCAATTGTTTGGAGATATCTTCAAGCTCATCCCGTCCGGCCACATCCGGCCAGTACTCTTTCTTCAAATATTTTTTCCATTGTTTGCTCAGTTCTTCAAAATCAAAGCCCAGAGCTTTTTCATACCCTTTTTCAGCATTCTGATACTTTTTCATCTTGGTAAATATTTCACCAACTTTTTCACGGCCATATTTTTCAGAAATAAATCGCCACACTGATTGCCCACCCTTATAGGCCATATAGGATTCCAACCTTTTCACCTGAGGTATTTCGTCATGAATTGCCATATCCCGAATAATCATATCCGCTTTGGTATCCCAATTGGAAGAGAGATATTCTGCAAGCCCTTCATTAGTCCAAAGAGGTATATTGAGCCTAATCCTCCCTGAAATGATTCCCTGGATGTTCCCTCCATAAATCATATCGTTGATTACAGCGTGCACCAGTTCATGATGAATAACATGCCTAAATTCTTTATAAGATCCATCAAATGGTAAGACCACACGGTTCTTAAATAATTCTGTGACCCCACCAATTCCTTCAGACATGTACGTATCCACTACATTTGTTTGTTGAAAGTCATTGTGAGAATTATATACAATGACTGAAACCGGTTTTTTTAATGTCCATCGAAGGTGGATCGAAATTTGTTCATATGCTTCTTCCGCTGCATTTGCCGTAAACTCTGCCAACTCAAATTCATTTGCATAATAATAAACATCAAAATGGGGAGACTTAATAAATTTCCAGTCAAAGTCCCGGTATTGAACTTTATTTTTCCCAAAAGACTGCCCAAAAACAATCTGAATGCAAAGAAAAGCTAATAATATGAATCTATGGTTCATTGTTATATCTACACTACATTTGACACTATTAATTTACAATAGGTTAAGATAAACCAATCGTATTTTCAAGATTAAGTTACGCATAACATTTTAATTTGTCTTAATCCTTGGGTAGTAGTAAGTTTTATTACTTATGCATTCACCTGTCTATTTTATTTCTGATGCCCATTTGGCAATACAGTCATCCGAAGAGGAACATCAAAAACAACAGAGGTTATTCCGGTTCTTCCATCACGTTGCCCATACGGGAGGTACTCTATTTATTTTAGGAGACCTTTTTGATTTCTATTTCGAATATCCTCACGTGATTCCCAAGATGTATTTTCAACTGTATCATGAACTTTTTCATCTTAAAAGTAAAGGTGTTGCACTGCATTTTATGGCTGGGAACCACGATTACTGGTTTCAGGATTTTATTTCGGACAGACTATTTGATAAAACCTACACTGAGAACACAATTGCTGAAGTCAACGGAAAAAAATTCTACTTGACCCATGGTGACGGAATTCTACCCTGGGATCGAGGATATCGGTTGTTAAAAATGGTCATCAGAAATCCGGTCTTTATCTGGCTGTATCGTTGGGTGCATCCAACCATTGGGTACAGCATTGCAAATTGGATCTCAAAGAAAGGTCAACATTATGAGCACTCTGATGAATACAATGAGCGAATTCTCAATGAGTTGGAGGCATTTTCAAAACCACATATAACCAATGGGGTTGATTACGTGATTACCGGGCATTATCACCAAGCAACAGAAAAAATGATAAACGGTGGAAAGCTTTTGATTCTTGGTGATTGGATTCATTATTTTTCATATGGATATTTCAACGGAAATGATTTATCCTTAAAGTTTTGGGAGACCGATGAATAAAACACTTATTCTTTTCCTTACTTCGATCCTGATGTTTGAAGGATGTTCAAAAATCAAATCGCTTCTTCCTTTTTTCGGAAAAAAGAAAGAAAAAGAAGGGATTACAACAATTCAACATGGTGATGTAGAAAAATTGCGCACTGCTTTCCAAGATGGACGCATTCAGGCTTTGGAAGAACTCATTGGAATTTATCAGGATTCAAATCAATCTTATGATGTCCGGCTTGCAGCAGGTGAGTCCCTTGCTGAAACTCATCATCCAAATGCGTTAAATGCGATCGCGGAAACCGTTGCCAGCTCAGCGGCAATAGACCTTTCCTTTATGGAATTTTCTATTGATTTACTTGCCAAGTTTAAAGAAAACCCCAAAGCTGCTGAAGCTATGATCCGGGCAATGCACACCGTCCAGAAAAAAACCAATAAATTGCATCTTTACCTAGTGAAAAATTTGGGGAAAGTTCGCATTAAAGATCAGGTTTACGCGTTAATGGATCTTTATGAAGTCGCCAAGTCTAACCTGTCTCGGACTGAAGAATTGCTCACGAAAACTCTTGGAACTATTGGTGATGATAAAGTCATCCCTGCCCTGGTAGATATTGCCAAGGATCCTTATATAAATATAGGCATCCGAAACCGGGCTGTTGAAATCCTGGGGAAGAAAGAAACAACCGAAATTGTAGGTGCATTCACGGAATTGCTTGGTGATCCAAATACAAATCTTGAAGTCAGAGAATTTGCTCTCAATACCATGGAGGGTGTTACCGAAGAAAAGCTGATTCTCACGCTTTTAGACACATACAATGTTGGGAAAAAGCAATACTTCAGCCTGCTCAATACCTTGATCGACGCCCTGGGGAATTTTAAGGATCCGAAAATACGTAATGCTTTAACGGAAATCGCCCTAAACAATGATTATGACCTTGCCCTGAGAAAAAAAGCCATAAACAAACTGGGTGAATCGGGAGATGTGTCTGTAATTCCAACCTTTTTATCTCTTTTAAGTCACTCTGATAATTACAATATATATCATGAAATCACTACTCTGGTTAAAACCCTTGGTGTAACTGACAAATACCAGGAGGAAATACGCAGACTGGCTTTTAAAGCGCACTTAAATAGTGAACTCTATGAATAAACAGGTTCTTATAACTCTAGGACTTTTTATCACTCAATTCGGTATGGCTCAATTGCCGGATACGTTGAAAACCGATATCCCATTGATAACTCCTTCCAAAAAGATCCCCCTTCCCCTTCTCCGCGATGGTGATACTACCTCCAAAGTGGAAGAAGAACCTTTTTTCGATTATAAGTCTAAAATCCCTGATATACAGTCCCAAATAGATTCACTAAAAAAAATAATGAAGCTGTATGAAAAAACACGGGAAATGCCTACAATCAAAGAAGAACTGCTTGATCTTATCAAAGTACCGGACCGCTTGCACCGGATCACATTGCACAATGGAACTATTGTCCTGGGAGAAATCATCGAAGAGAGGATTGATAAAATAGTCCTAAAAACCAACATCGGACTGCTTGTCCTTGATCAAGAGACCATAATGATGATAGAGGAAGAACTTCCACCCGTTGCCGTGGTTGAATTTATTGAAGAGCCTCAGGTTGAAATCTTTTCCGGGAAAGAAGTAATCACCGGATCTGTGAAAAACACTGGGAAAAAGCGTGGAGATTTCATCCGGGTTATAGCAAATCTCTGGACTAAAACTACAGAACTTGCTGCCAAGGACTCTGCATTTATAAACGGAATAAAAATGACATATAATACTGGAGTCAGGACTGATACAGCACTGGAGCCTGATCAAACCGCCTCGTTCAGGGTCGAGGTGCCTCTCTCAGCTTCACTTAAAGTTCAATATCGAACCTTTGACATCCGCTGGGAAGAATAATAAAATAGCATTAGGAGCTGCGTTTGGAGTAGTCTTTGGAATAATCCTTGGAGCAGTTATCGATAATTTGGGACTAGGTATAGCTTTAGGTATAGCAATAGGTGCAGCTTTGGGTTCTACAATACATAAGGAAGATTCTTCAAATGAAGAAAAGTGAGAAATTAGCATCGCATCAAGCCCCACATTCGTGGGGTTTTTTGTTTGGTGGGATGATATATAGATTCCACATGTTTGAATAAATAATAAAGGAAAGGAATTATGGAAATGATATTAATCGCTCCATTCGTCGGCTACGGCATATAGCTGAACTGTTAGCAAACATGATAGAAAACACACTGAAAAAATGAGCAAAATAACAAGGAGAGATTTTATTAATGGAACTTTAATGGCAGCAGGAGCCTCCATGCTTCCATTTGGACGTACAAGTGGTGCTATTTTGGACAAACTCTATCCATTGTATTATCCTCCATCACTCACAGGACTTAGGGGAAGTCACCCAGGATCTCACACTCACTCACACGCCAGAGCATGGGATAAGAAATCAGATTGGGGACCAACTACTGAATTAAAAGAAACCTATGATTTGGTTGTTGTTGGCGGTGGGATCAGCGGACTAGCAGCCGCATATTTCTACCAGCAAAAACACGGAAAAGATAAGAAGGTACTTATCCTAGACAATCATGATGATTTTGGAGGGCACGCCAAACGGAATGAACATACGGTTGATGGTAAATTACGATTAGCCCATGGTGGTTCACAATCTATCGTAGAACCAAAACATGGTAGTGAAATCGTACATGCTCTGTTAAAAGATATAGGTGTAGACATCAAGCGATTTGATACGGCCTACGACCGTGACTTCTATAAAAGGAACAATTTAGGGGCCGTTACATACTTCAACAAAGAAACATTTGGCGAAGACAAAGTGGTCAGGCATCCATATTGTAATTATCCAAATTATGTAGAAGGGATAGTAATGGGTAGAAAACTATCCAACGAAGAAGCTGCACAACAAGCTCCATTAAGTGAGAAAGGCAAAGAACAATTACTTCGGGTATTAAATGGCGGACTGCATGTGATAGATGTGCCCGAAGAGGAAATGGAAGATTACATATATTCTACTTCCTACTTCGATTATCTAAAAAACACCTTAGGTGTTGATGACCCCGGCATATTGAAAATGGCCAGGAATTCTGGTTTAGACTGGGCGCTTACAGGAACAGACTTAATGACCATAGGAACAGCCAAGGGCTGTGGAGCCCTTGGTTTTACTCCTAAAGCAGTATACGATGAAGACAATCCATACATTTATCATTTTCCAGATGGCAATGCCAGCATCACTCGTGCGTTGGTGAAAAAGATGATACCTGATGTAGCAGAAGGTAACAACGCCGAAGAACTTGTTTTATCCAAGTTCAACTATGCCGAGTTGGACAAAGCCAGTAATGCTGTACGCATCAGACTAAACAGTACGGTTGTTAATGTAGAGCATGGTGGTGACCCAAAAAATTCGAGTGAAGTATTTGTAAATTATATCAATGACAACAAGTCGCATCAGGTAAAAGGTAAAAGTGTGGTGATGGCCTGTTACAACATGATGATTCCACATATCGTTTCAGGTCTTCCAGAAGAACAAGCGGCTG
>JYMV01041881.1_pt1 | contig 29501 bp, 19 predicted proteins | sample 338911 | NCBI WGS metagenome assembly JYMV01 (sample SAMN03354496, study PRJNA234377) | hydrothermal vent metagenome | biome: Deep sea; feature: Hydrothermal plumes at the Eastern Lau Spreading Center, Western Pacific Ocean; material: Seawater | place: Tonga | collected 2009 | depth 2000 m m
TCAACAGCAGGAAACCTAAGCTGGTTCAGCAGCTTGGCAAGCAGCAGGTACAACATATCCTTCAGATAATCTTTGGAAATGAACTCTAACAACATTGTATGGGGGTTGTAGATGAAAGTCACAGGCACAGATGGTAAGGAGTATACCATAGAACCAGAAGCTAGCTTGAGTGAGGCCAACTTGAGTGGTGCTGACTTAAGATGGGCTAACTTGAGAGATGCCAACTTGACTGGTGCTGACTTGAGAGGTGCCAACTTGAGATGGGCTAACTTGGTGGGAGCGGACTTGAAGAGGGCTAACTTGAGTAAGGCTGATTTGAGTAAGGCCGGCTTGGCTGATGCTGACTTGAGTAAGGCCTACTTGAGAGGTGCCTACTTGAGAGGGACCAACTTAAATAGTGCTGACTTGAGTAATGCCAATTTAACTGATGCTAACTTAAGTGGGGCTGTTTGGAATGATGAGACTGTCTTTCCAGAAGGATTTGAGATTCCTGAAAAGAGTGAGACTTAGACTGTCAAGATGTTAGAATTTATAAAAAGAGATACTCCAACTGGGAAATGTCCTAAATGTGGGCAACCAGAACCTATACGAAAACCAGTTATTCCTTTCCCTCCACGTAGGATATTTCCAAATATTAATGGGTTTGTATAGAGAATACAAAGATAGATAAGTCATGAAGGGTCTTTTATGAATCGTGAGAAGGGTCTTTTTAGGTTAGCAGTTGTACTAACACCTGTTTTTGGTGTTCTAGGCTTGATACTTAATAAAATATTTAGTTTTGCTGGCCCAGTTGGCCGTAAACAACTGACCTTAGTTCAAACTATTTGGAACTTCATGACACCCATTATTTGGGACTATGTGGAGGCAGGTAAATCGTATTTTATTGCTTTTGTGCTTATAAGTACAATTCCATTATTAACTTACTGCGCTTACAAATTTGTGTTAGGAGGATTTTACCCTGAAAATGAGGTTAGTGAATCTGAAGGATCTTCCTCTGAAGATAAGGTTAGTGAAGAAGTACAAGGGGAGATAGATAAGTTATCCGAACTGCAAACACAACTTACAAACCTTAAGGAATTGGTCAACCCAGAATTTGCAACGATGATTGAAGACCTAAGAGAGGAAATTGCTTGGTTTAAAATACAAATAGCAGAAGAGAATTTAAAAAACTGTATCAGAAATTCAGGGTATTCAGGGTAAAGAAAAGAGGGGAGCAGTCAAAAAAGGAAAAATACGATAATTTAGAGATGAAAACACCAGGAATACCAAAATTTTCAGCACCTGAAAAACATATGATACACGAATCACAAGAATATTCAGGGTATTCAGGGGGAATAAATAAATTACTTATAGGAATAAAAAGACAAACACGACTATTTATTATATAAAAAATAAAAGAGATTTTCTAATTACCCTGAATACCCTGAATATAGCTTTTTTATAGTAATAACTTTTTAAAACTAAAGAATATTAAAATATTCGGAAGATAATAGTGTTTTCAGCGCCCCTACCCTTTTTTCCTTCTGATATAAGGGAAGAACATCTTTTTATGAAAACTATTTCTATGTAATTAGGTTCTACATAACTGAGTACGGACTCATATGGGTAATGTGAATAAGGTTTGGGATAACTCTAATCGTGCCTATATCCTATATACAACCACTTAGGGTTTAACTGTTTCGGTCCAACTGATGTTGCTAGTAATATGGTAAAGGAACAAACACCCAGAAGGCGAATACCAACCCATATAGTGGTGAAATCAATGCATTAGCAATTCCTCCTGTCAAAGCTCCAACGTCCACACCTCAACTATCCTCTCCACCCATATTTGCCCATATTTGCGAGTCAACCAATCAAGCCAATTAGCCCACCAAAAACCTTATGCGATGGAAATCCTAACGGCTAATTTATATGCCCCAATAGCAATCCAAGCCTCTTCTTTATATGGGTTACGTTTGAAGGCATCCCCCAATTCTGAGTTATATGCTGCCAAGTAACCACCCAACACTATACCTGTGACGCAAATAAACTAGCAGTATCAAGCAAGAGCCCTCCGTTCTGAGACAGAAAAAACCGAATAAACTAGACAGAATGTTGGGTAAAAGAGAGATAAAAATAACTGAAAGCCCAAATATTCGCATCAGAAACCACTGATAGTTTGTTGTTAGAACTGATATCTAGATGACACAATAATAGTAACTTTGAACAGATTATCTTTCAAAATTTCTGAAATAGGCTCCCCATAGATAAAGCCAATATTTTTGGTCTTTAAAAAGATTGGGCTAACTTATATCGGCTCAGGTGCTACATTTCTGTGGTCATTTTTTCTACTCGCCTCGTATACCCAAGCTGAATCAAGGAGACCAATTTGTTTGAAATATTTAGAGACTTGCTATATACTTAAATTCGCTTTAGATGAAATCCCGTAACTCCTGAAAAACCGCATTCATCCAAGGTTAACAAATTAACGGAAGGTTAACAAAACATAGGATCCTTATTATGAGGAAAGAATCTGCTGACAGAATAAATCGGGTTTGGAATAATTTCATTCTCTTATCTTTGCTTGGTTTATCTTTAACTGGCTTGGCACAAGATAAAATCTGGATGAGAAAATCCGATATGCCTATTTCAGCGAGTGGCATAGGCACTGGCGTAATAGACGGAAAAATTTACGTTATTTCGGGTTGGCATTTTGCAGCCTGGCCTACTGGATCTCCCGTTCGTGCATTCCGAGTATACGACACACAGACAGATACCTGGACAGTTAAACCTGACCTGCCTAGCTCCATCTTTGCAGAACCTGTCTACTATTCCAGCGTCTGTGTGATTAAAAACGAAGTTTATGTTCTGGGCGGATTTCAAGGTAGGTCTTCTTCCTATTTAAATCCGGCCGAGACTTTGAAAGTCTTCAACCTAGCTTCGAATGGCTGGGTTCTTAGGGCAAAAATGCCTACTGCAAGAGGATGGATGGCTAGTGTTGTGTTGAATAACAAGATCTATGCCATGGGCGGTTTGGCTAAATCCGGGGCGGAGTCCACCTTTATGACTCCGCAATGGTACGACGCCAAAGACAAGGCGGCTACGGAAGAGGTGCTATCTGTGGTTGAAGTCTATGATCCAGCAACTGACACTTGGACCAAGAAAGCTAATATGCCAACTGCTCGGTTTGCAATGAGCGCTGCTGTGGTAGCGGGAAAAATCTACATTCTTGGGGGGGTTGCAAATAACGGTGAGGTTCTGAACACGGTTGAAGTCTATGATCCAACAACTGACACTTGGACTAAGAAAGGCAATATGCCAACTGCTCGATGGGCAGCGATTGCTGTTGAAATCGATGATAAAATTACTGTTATCGGTGGTTCTATTCTATCGCCTAAGTTATCAGGACAAGCTACATTGGTAGAAATTTACGAACCTGAAACGGATAGTTGGATAAATGGGGTACCTATGAATATTGCACGACGGGGATTGGGGGCGGGGCTGGTAAATGGAGAAATCTTCGCCATTGGCGGTTATGTGCCTGGCAGTGCGACTGCAGTTGTCGAATCTTATGATACTGGATTGGGCGTTAGAGTTAAATCCATCTCACCGTGGCATCCTAATTTTCCAAATCCACAAGTTGGCGGAGTAGATGGTGGTGATCGGATTACAATTGTAGGTAGTCGTTTCCCTCCTGATACTAAGGTTACTATTGACGAAAAGCCATTAACCCAAATGAAGGTTACAGAAGGAATGATCACCGGATATACGCCAGCTGGACGTGCTGGAGAACAATCAGTGATGGTTAGTTCGTCAATGTTAGATGTTCCTGTTCGGGCTGGCAAATTCATTTATATTTCTCCTACAGACATGGTTTTGACTGGGATCAATCCCACCCAAGGGCAACTAAAGGGAGGAGAAACAGGCAAGATTACAGGTAGTGGCTTTCTTGAAGGATTAAAAGTTGAAATTGATAACATTGAAACCACCAATATCTTCGTAACACCGAACATTGTCACCTTTACCATCCCACCTGGAACCAGAGGAAAAGTCAACGTATTGGTAAAGAATCCAGACGGAACCTCAAAGGTTTTAGATAAAGCTTATACCTATGTTGGACCACCGAACATAAAAGATGTTGATAAGTCATTTATTCCCCTAACAGGTTATGTACGTGGAGGATTTTTAAAAATAACAGGCACTGGGTTCATACCAACACCAACTGTACGATTTGGCTTAGCTGTAGCCCAAGAGGTGAATTTTATTTCATCTGATGAGTTAGAAGTGCGTCAGCCGAAGCTATTTGATGTTGGTCCTCTGGACATAATTGTTTCTAATCCTGATGGTCAGCGTGATATTTTCCCAGATGGAGTCACATCACTTGCCCCACTAAAGATCAAAATTATTGAACCAACGAGCGGAGGACTAAGCGGAGGCACCAAAATAAAAATTGAGTGTGAATTAACTGTTGAGTTTGCAAGAAGTGTGTTTCCCAGTGGCTTTGTTGATGGAGTCGAAGTTTTCGTCGGAGAGGCAGAAGCGACTGATGTCACAGTTCTGTCCAGCCATATTATCACCGCCATAACCCCCGCCAATAATTCAGGTCCCAAAGATCTCTTTGTAGTTAATCCTGATGGCTCTGAGGGTAGACTCGACGATGCCTTTCTCTACAACCCGCTTCCGTTGATTACGCTTGTCCGTCCAGATAATGGCAAGCTGGATGGTGGTACCAGAATCGAGATTATGGGCAGTGGCTTCCTTCCAGGGGCAACCGTCCAGATAGGAGATGGAACCAGTTTCTCTGCTGCTTCCGCTGTCAAAGTGTTATCCGATCAACTTATAGTTGCAACAACACCCCAAACCGGGCAAGCAGGTTCAGTCGATGTAAGAGTGACTAACCCCGATCGTCAAAAGATCCTACGCAAAAATGGCTTTACCTATAACCCTCTGCCGAAAATTACTGGAATTCGCCCCAATTATGGGTTAACCACTGGTGGTACAATAATCATTATTGAAGGGACAGGCTTTCTTCCAGGAGCCAAAGTCTTTATTGGCAAAAGAGCGGCAACCACCGAATTCAAACATTCCCTCAGGGTAGAGGCAGTGACACCAGCAAATCCACTAGGGTCATTCGACTTGAAGGTAGTCAATCCTGATACACAAGAAGTTGTTGCTAAAGAGGCGTTTGTATCGGTTAGCGAGACGGTATACAATTATCCGAATCCTTTTCGTTCTTCTCAAGGAACCACTTTTCGCTATGTTGCCAATGAAGAGGTAGAAGAGATAACGGTTCAAATCTTTAACCTGAACGGGGAACCCATAGGCATTTTAAGGCGAAATGGGGGTGGTGAAATAAGATGGACTAATCCTGATCTTAATTTTGGCCTCTACGTCTACCAGATGGAGGTGCAACTTGAGACTGGACAAACAAGAACTTTCCAGCGACTTCTTCAAGTGGAATAAATAGAAAATCGCAATTGAATTTTGGGAGGTATGTATCCTCATCTTTTCCTCTATCCAAATAGTTGATTTAACGAACTTAACATATCTCGAAGCGTTCTGCTGTCGTGATGTCCTAGACAAAGGTTAGCTAGCCATGCGTTTGTACTATATCTTGTTCTTTTTGATTCTTTCTTGCCTGAGTCTGAACGGCGTCGAAGCTCAGATTAAAGCTGCTGTTATCGTTGGTGTCAGCGACTATCCTGCTAAATCCAATATTCCTGACTTACAACATTCATCTCAGGAAGCCAAATCTCTTAGCAATTTTTTAACTGAGCGAGGTTATCAATGCCATACTTTGCTTGATCGGGAAGCGACTAAAAAGAACTTAGAGAGCAGCATCCAAACGTTAATTGAGATGTCGGAGCAAAAATCATTGGATCATTTTATCTTCTACTTTAATGGACGCGGCACGCGAATCGAGGACGATCCTGTATTTTCAGTGCTATATTTTATTGATGAAGATAAAGACGAATTAGATGAATGCCTTCTACTTAGCGATGCGGATCCTGCCGACCTTGACACCTATCTTAGGGATGATGCCCTTTTCGAATTTGTGACTCAAATTAAAACTGACGCCATCACACTGATTCTCGACTGTTCTTTCAACGGTGTTGCTGATAATATCTCCATAAAGGGATTTGGAGAATCAACGGCCGACGAATTCGATGGAGTTAACGTAATGAAAGAAGGAGATGTTGGGGCACTCGAAAAAGGTCTAGTGCTGTCAGCAAGTGCACCTGACCAACCTGCTTTGGATGGTGCTTTTTCGACTGCTTTGCTGGATGCCTTAAAAGCTGAAAAAGCGGATACCTCCCAGGACCGAGATCTCTCAGTGGCAGAAATATACGCTTACCTTAAGAACGCCCTCAAGGATAAGCAAGTACCTTATTTATTCGACCCACAGCAACACAATCCAACACTTGTGACTTTACCGGAACTGCCAACTTTAGAGATTATATCGGAACCTTCTGGTGCTGAAGTCTACCTGACAAAGGGACAGAAGAGGCGGGAATATATTGGATCTACCCCATTTCTACAAGAACTACAAAAGGGTCAGTATCGAATTGATGTTCAGAAACTGGCTTTTCACCGCTCTCCAGTGCAAGATATTGAGCTTAGCGAATACAGCCAATCATACACGCTTGAACCATTTGTTCTCAAACCAATAGGTATTCACGGCATTGTGCGGGATGACAATGGAAATCCTACGGAAAATCTAAAGGTCATCATCAAGCAAGAAGGAAAAGAAATTTGGCGAGAAGACGCAGAAAGAAATGGAAGTTTTCATTTAAGCCAGGAACAACAATCATGGCTTAAATTAGATCAAGTCTATGAAGTCAGTGCAATAGGAAGTAATCTGCTTTCATCCGAAAGAGTAACTTTTACTTTTAGGGGCTATCAGGATATCGATTTGATAGTTCCTGTTGCCCTCGATGGAACAGCACCCATCTTGATCGATTCTGTTTTTTCCTCTTCGCGTTTGGTACCTTCTGAAGATTTGCTGCTTTTAGGCGATGAAGTATTAATCACTCTTACGGTAACAGATAAGGTAACAGATGATGGAGTTCTGAGAGACGACGGAATGGAGTCCCAAAATTACTTGGGGGTGTCGTCTGTAAAATTGATTCTGGGGGTAAAAGGCTCGGCTGAGTTATGGCCTCTCAATCCAGTTATGGAAAAAGATGAACAACTAAAAGACCAACACTCATATCAGTTCCAATACACTGTGACAAAAAATCCGGAGGTAGTTGAGGAGTGGTTTGTGGCACGAGTAGAGGTTATTGATAAGGGTGGAAATGCTCGTCTTTATCGTGAAAATGAAGTGAACATCAATTTCGCAGTATGTCCAAATGTTCTTGCGATGGGAGAAAGACTTTTTAGAGACGGAGCCTATGACAAAGCCATTGATTCGTTTAATTTGGCCACAGAGCATACAGACCGAAGCAGATATATTATGTCACTTGCTCACCATGAACTGAATTCAATCCAAAATGCCGTAGAAAGCTTTTTGCTAATCAGCGACCAACTTTTTTACTTGTCGGGTCAACACTCGGGTTTGTCTCCACTGCCTCGGAAGTTTGCCAATAGACTGTGGCGGTACTACCTAGATCAGTTATCAAAACATCGGCAAGATCCAGACTTTGTCAGCTTGCTCATCGCGACTGCTGAGAGACTAAATCGTCTTCATGACGCCGAGTTGTATCAAATTTACAAGGAGAAGTTAATTGCCAACAGGACAGCAAAAGAATGATAAAACATTACAATCTGATAGTGCCTCCCTTTCTTTGTAGTCGGTATTTAATAAATATGACTGTTTTCCGGCTTCTCATCTGTCCAGTATTACTATTCCACTTAATCTTTTTATCGTTTGCGGAATCAGGACGGGGAGCTTTCTCAACATCTGGTGGAGGGGCAAGAGACCGAATTTTCGGTGAGTCTTTTGTGGCTGTTGCAGATGATGCAAACGCAATGAGGTGGAATCCCGCTGGAATTACGTTGCTGCAGCAGGCTGAGATTACTTTTTCGCATGCCAGCCTTTTTTCCTTGGGGGATGGAGCTTTTGACTATTCCGATACCTCTAGTAGCGTGAACGAAGATGTGGTTAATGTTGCCGTCCCAAATTTTACCGTGCCCTTTGGCATTAGCTACCATAGCGTTGGTACGCATGGACTCATTTTTACTGACGAGAGTGGGACCATCCTTGACTTAAATGGGAAATATACAGAGCGAGTGCTGACGCTATCTACCGGGAAAACGCTGACGATTGGTGGAAGTAAGCTTGCATTTGGAGTGAACCTTAACCATTATACTGTAAACAGTCGTCATAAACGGCGAGGTTTTGGCATCGATACAGGTTTCTTATTTTCATCAAAAACTCGTTTCATACCTCAGGTCGGGGTGACACTTAATGGGCTTTCATCTGGTTTTGACCTCAGTAGTGATCAAAGCGGAAAGGGGAGTATACCATCTCGCTTCATTATTGGTTTTGCGTATCATCTGTTACAAGAAGATCAGCTTACTATCGCGAGCGGTTTAGCTAAAACATCCGCGACAGAGGATTGGAAATACAGCATTACAAGCGAATACGATATTTATCGTTTTTATCCAATTCACTTGTCCCTTCGGTCGGGCTATCAATTCCGTGGATCTCGCTTAGAAAACAAGCTTAATGTTGACGTCGGCGGATGGAACTCCGGATTCTCACTATACATGAATCGGTTTAAACTAGACTATTCTTATGAACCGCATATCTCACTCGGCAGCACCCATCGCATGACGGTTTCAATACTACAAGTTGCGCCTACAGAAATTCACTGGCAGAATGGTATACAACATTATATGGTGTTGGAAGATGATTCTGCATTGACGTCTTTTAAGAGGCTAATAGGCCTGAACCCTGGCAGTGCGAGGGCATATCACCAAATTGCAAGGATTTATGAACGAAAAGGTGAACTTGAGAACGCAATCCAATCTCTTGAACAGGTGCAGCAAATTGATGCGAATTATTTTGAAAAAGAAAAACTCCGACAGTTAATTGGAGACTTGCAAGACCAGCGTCAATAGTGCTAATTATGTTCCCGAACATAGTTAGATGTCATGACATATCTGGGAACTATACAAAGTTACTTTCAAAATAATCGAATATTTGTAATATCGTTTTTATGGCCAACCCAAAGAATATATCTGTAGTAGAAAGTGTTGAAGCGTTTCAAAAATGGTGCATGAGTTAAAGAAGTCCTGTGTTAAAGCACTGATATACCTCAGGCAAAATCGCTTTCAATCAAAAGACAAATTATCTGTCGATAATTTTTGCGCTGTTTTTTTGTTCGATAAATCGTATAATTTCCTGCCTATGGTTGCAAGTCATAGATTGATAGCTGGAATATTTCTGCAACGCATAATCGATGTCAGAAGAATTTCGTCCCGCAGTAAACTTAGTACTTTTTGGCAACGTATTAGGAAAAAGTTTGTAGACAAGCTATTCCAAAGAAATCAAAACAGCCTACATTTCGAAATTATAGGCTTTGTTCATCATGTTTAAAATATGGTCAGAGACTAGAAACTGAATGATGAACGAAAATCTGCCGTTTTTCCAGTTCTTTAAAGATCTCCTGCGGATCAAAAGCGAACTCGGGAAACACCGCACCTGTTGTCTCGGCTCTACCTTTAGCAATCAGTTGTGCTCCAATAGATAATGGGATTCCCACACATCGTGTGTAGGCTCTTAGATTTTCCCAGCCTTTAACCGATCCGTCGGCAGGCGGATGTGTGTGTGTTAAAATATGCTGTACTTTTTTCCCTTCTTGTTTTCCAATGATTTCAACATGTAAAGCGTAGCCATAAAGTTTGGTTGTCTTCCCCTCTTTAGACTGTATCAAATATTGCGCGATTACGTCCATGATGCCGATTTGTGTTCCGCTGACTTCAACCTGATCGTTCCGTAAAAATCCCCAGTCGTACAGAACTCGCAGCAGTTGCATGTTGGGTGGTGGCCAAGTTCCCCTAACCTCAATTCGCCGAACACCCTTATCAACCATAGATTTGGCCAGTGTTTCTGTTTCCGGATGCGGAATGATGTATTGTAGATGCGCGCCGTAAGGTTCAGGCAAATCGATCATCTTTGGCCGGGCGAAAGGTGGAACTTGAACAAACTCACCATCTTCATAGACAAGCCGGGAATCCAAATGCGGATCATATTCGACAACCGTTGTTTCAGCGATGGCTGGAGAGAAAGCTATGGGACGAAACGCACCATGGCTGATGTAAATTTCTTCGACTGTCTCCAATTTATTCGCTGCATATTTAGCCATCATGTTGGTGATGCCAGGCGTCATTCCAAACCCGGGAACACAAGTTTTGGCATTTTCCTTAAATTGGGCATCAAATTCCCACTCCTTGCTCATGCCATTCAAATTGATTCCGTGAACACCCGCTTTGGCAATACAGGCTGTTGATTTTCTGTTAACTGAGATAGGGGTTCCGTCCATCACTACATCATAACCAGACATGATGTCAGTCGCTTTTTCAGAATCGCTGACATCAATTCGAATGAAATCAACACGGGAATCGTCAAGCCATTCGACCACAATCCCCGCTTCTGTCTGATTTGGATCAGCAATGGTAATCTGCTCGAAATCCGAAGTTTGGATCAGATCGTAGATCGACTCCCGACATATCTTTCCCGCACCACCTAAACACAATATCTTCAACTTAATGCATCCTTAATGTTCAATGCCCAAAACATGACATTTATCCATCCAGACTTTCTACCGATCCTACCACGGTAATCCGATCGTCCAACTGAATGCGTATATACATGAGAAATTAGAATGCGTAACATATGTTATTAAATCTAAATTCACAACGGGTAAAACAGTCTTTCTGTATTGAATATCATATGCTATTACAATTTCATTTTACAAACAAGTAAAAGCACATAAAATTGTATGATTGTGATATGATGACAGAGTCTGTTTACCATGGTGAAAGTCGAGTATAGTCCAGCTTAACGAATGCTTTACTTGTTCATCCCCCGATTTTGGCTAAGATGGAATGTTTAAAGAGAAATATAAGCAGTTAATTGATAACGGGTTCTGTATTATCGAGGATGTTTTGTCTGAACGGCTCCTCAACCAATGCAGGATAGAGACAGATCGTCTTTGCCAATCAGATCCTGAAGAAAACCGAAAGCGGTTTCAGTCACAGGGCAGTATGCTCTCTGCCATGTCGCATCCAATCTTTGCCGAACTAATTGCTTGGCAAAAATCTTTTGATGCCTTGATATCAATGGGGTTTAAGAATCCGACATTTACCGACGGTTACATTATCAGTAAGCCCCCACGCAGCCCAAAGTTGTTTTGGCATTACGATTGGTTTGCTTGGGATGATCCCACCGTTCATCAGCCTAGACCGCAACAGGTTTTTTTTATGTACTATTTGATTGATACCACATCGCATAATGGTTGTCTGCGAGCGATTCCCGGTTCCCATCTACAGCACAATCCGCTCCACGATCATCTCCATAACCCACACGCTCAGGAGACCTCGGTGGCGGAAGATACCGATTGCCCTGAGTTTTCAACTCGACCGGATGAGGTGGATGTACCAATCAGGGCTGGAGATCTACTTATCGGTGATGCCCGACTTTTACACGCTTCTCACGCCAATCGATCCAATCAGCGGCGGACGGTAATCACTCTCTGGTTCCAACCTGATTTCTGCAATTTACCGGAACGGATCAAAGCCCAAATGGTGGCTAAAACTCAGAAGATTCCGCTTGATTGGCCGGTTGTAGCCAAAAAGATGGTTACCGGTCTGCATCCCAAGTACGGTGGGCTGGCTGAACCGTACGGCAGAATTTTGTACAAGCCCAAGCCGTGTCATATTGAGCGAACTTAAGCATGATCTTGTCAGATTGGTTTTTCTCTCGATTGATCAAATAATAACGGTTTTTTGGTTTTAAAAGGAAAACAATCAAGTGTGGAAAACATGTCTTGGAACAAATGGGTTTATTGCGCAACAGCTTTACGGATACGACTACTCTCTTGAAGAAGTACTTAATCACGCACAAGAGATGGAATACGATGGAATCGAGGTACATAGCCGATTCGATCCGTTTCCGAATCAAGTCGATGAGGTAGCGGTGGCTGCATACGCTGAAAAAATCACCTCTCGGGATATGAATGTGGCTGGTATTCAGGCACGAATAACGGAAGGTAAGATCTTTTCTGACCAGGTCGGAGAACGAAAAGCTTGGAGTCAGAGTGCGATCGGTCAAGTTGAATTCTGTCATAAACTGGGTGGCGTTCAATGTGGGTTCTGGCCTGCGAGTCGTCAACCTGATCTACCTGATCGGGTCTTAGTATCTCGTTTGTCGGAGGCTTTGATGCCGGTTGCTGAACGAGCAGAACAATTAAATATCATGATAACAATTGAGCCTGAACCGGTACAAATTGACTACAGTTATGAGATTGCCGCTCAAATTGTGGATGCGGTTGGATCGAGTAATTTCCGGTTCATCTATGATTGCGCACATGCTGAAGTAATGGTCGGCGATGCCCTAGAAGCCGCTACTCAGTTTGGGCCATACATCGGTCATGTCCATTTCTGTGATTCAGATGGAACTGTTCGGAGTCAGGAAGGGGCTTCTCAGACATCAACCCACTTAGCGGCTGGTGATGGAATGCTTGATCTTTCTGCTATACTTAAGGCGCTGCATCAAACTGGATACGACCGCTGGTTACAAGTAGACGTCTGGGAGAATCCCGATCCGATTGATTGTTCCCGCCGGACGAAACTTTTTGTTGATTCGGTGTTGTCCACATTTTAAGGTGACGGGTTTTGTTTCATGTAGTATTTTAAAACATAGTTGTGTATCCTTAGTATCATTGGTAACAGATGGGAGAATAGGATGGCAGGAAATGTTAATTCTGTAGAAGGTCCGGATTCAGAAAAAGTCGACGGTGGATGTCTGCCGGATTGGGAAGTTGCAGATCTGCCTGCTCCGCCACCCTACCGATTTGGACGTGCGTTTCGGAGTGTTCTGGGGCCAGGGATTATCATGTTAGGTGCTTCAATCGGTAGTGGTGAATGGTTGCTGGGTCCAGCCATCACCGCTCAGTATGGAGGACGTTTGCTCTGGATTGCCACCGTCGCCATTTTTCTTCAAGTCCTCCTCAACACCGAAGCGATCCGCTATACGATCTACACCGGCGAACCGATGTTTAGCGGTTACATGCGATGCAAACCAGGTGCGCCGTTTTGGGCGTTTTTTTACTCGATTATCGATTTTTTCGGTATCTGGCCTGGTTGGGCGATGACCGCTGCCACTGCCATTGCGGCTGCCTGGCTGGGGTACATGCCACAAGACGTGGACCAGAACACAGTTCGAACTTTCGCCTACCTCATATTCTTTGCTTGTTTGGGGATTGTCCTATTTGGCGGAAAGATCTACAACGCGCTGGAGAAGGTTCAACTGTTCATGGTGGTCTGGATCATCGGTTATCTGGTTATCATTGATCTGTTTATGGTACCGCCAAGGGTTTGGTGGATAGTAATCAAGGGGTTCTTCAGCTTCGGTTCACTACCTCAGCCAGAAGAAGGTGGAGAAATCAATTGGCTGTTGCTGGGCGCCTTTGCCGCTTATGCAGGTAGTGGTGGTTTGGGTAACGTTTCAATCACCAACTATGTCCGTGATAAGGGCTGGGGGATGAGTAGCTTAGTTGGTGCTATACCTTCCATCATCGGCGGGCAACAGGTAACGCTCTCGCATCTGGGCAAGGTTTTTCGGATTACTCCTGAGAACTTACAGCGCTTTCGCGAATGGTGGAAATATAACCGTTTTGAACAGTATTACATTTGGGTAATCGGTTGCTTCATTGGTATGGCGTTGCCAGCTATGCTGACTATTGCCTTTGTTCCTGCAGGACAAGCTGTCGATCAATGGTCAGCTGCAGCGTTCCAAGCAGATGGACTGGCGGCAAAAGGGGGCCGAATATTCTGGTATCTGACTCTGTTATGTGGGTTCTGGGTACTCTTTTCAACGCAGTTGGGAGGTGTTGATGGTGTGCCAAGACGCTACACAGACATCATTTGGACGGGATTTTCACGGGCACGAAAACTTGAGGAGCATAACGCCAAGTGGATCTATTACCCAATTCTGATTCTTTACATCGTGTGGGGTGCGGTTGCCATGTATCTAGCAAAACCGTTCTTTATGATCTTAGTTTCTGCAACGGTTGGCGGATACCTGCTGGTAATTACTTCCCTACACACACTTTACGTCAACAGGAAATTTTTGCCGAAAGAGATTCAACCGCCACTTTGGCGCCAGATTGGCCTCATTCTCTGCGCACTCTTCTACGGGATTTTTGGCACACTAACAATGCTTCAGACAGTGAGAACTCTATTCGGTTAGGGAGAATGCATGTGCAAAAAGAACATCGATGCTTTATATAAAGTTACTATAGTTTGTAATTGTCATTGCCGAACCATTTTCTAATTCCAACCTCGCTGCCACCGATTTGAAGTTCGTAGATTTAGCGATTTTGATATGAGCCCAAGTTTCTCCGTCCCCAACAAGCTCAGTAGACGCGCGTAAACTGACTTCGCGTTCTTATATACTGGGTCAGTTATGTTGAATCTGGGAAAGCGTCGGATATGTTGGTCAAAGAGGCACTTCCTTATATCTTGCCAGAATCGTTCAATCGGATTCAACATTTGGTTTTGGCCCAAATAATAACGGCTCCATAACTGATAAAGCTCTCTTCTGTCTCAAGGCGTTTTTGGGGCCGATTTTGGATGTCGGGAGAAAGCATAAGAAGCTTTCCAGAAGCTCTTTTCCATGCTAATAGGTGGGATAATCTACCACGACTATAGGCCTCCAACAAACGACCAAAGGTCTCTCGATGAACAGCAAGAAGTTCGGCAACCTGTTTTGGAGACCAAGCTTACCCGATTCTCAGCAGGAGCAACGCCAGAAGTCGTTGAAATCGATAGATAGCCGTATCTCTCTCTATCATTGAAGTTCATTATGACTTTCGATTATCATTGAAATTCTCTTCTTCATCGAATTTTCTCCACTTTGGTAAGATTGCCGCGAAGAGGATACTTCATTTATGCTTTCGAGTTAACGCAAAATGGTATTAGATCGCGATTTCCTCCTTTGGTATCGCTGCCCATCAGCAATCACACAACATATCAAAGTGAGGAGATTAAACAGCAAAGTAATGATACTCTTGTCCTTTATTTATTCCGATTGTATTACTGATCAGAAAAATCCGAAAAAAGAAGAATACGGTAAGGAAAACCTGAAACAGATGATGTTAAATTCAGTTGATTTATTCCCTTTGGAGATTCAGCAGAAAATTCTGGCGGACTTTGAGACTCACCTTGAAGGCAAACCTGCGGGGAATGGTATAAAGGTTATTGTGATTAAAGCTATTTATCTAAACTATTAAGCGCGAGTAGCTATTTGCTCAAAGGCATTATAGAAGCACAACTCCTATGGTTTTAAACGAATCACTTAGGCTTCTTGACCGTATCTGTTATAACGCTAATCAACGCGTTCCAATCCATCATGATCCTTAGCATAAAAACCTTCCGGAAATATTGTGCTGTAGTTGTACTTTGTCCTGTCGTACTTGGCTTTGTTGAGGATGGCTTGTGTTAAGTTAGCACCGCTAAGGTCAGCTTGGCTGAGGTTGGCCTCACTCAAGTCAGTCTCACTCAAGTTGGCATCGGCTAGGTTGGCTTGTGCCAAGTTGGTCTCGCTTAAGTTAGCTTGTCCAAAATTAGTTCCAACCGACTCGGTCTGCCTCAATTCGGCTCGGCTTAAGTTAGCTTGACTCAGATCTGCCTTGCTCAAAACGGCTGTTGTCAGATAAGCTTCAGCCAAATTAATCCCGGTTGAAGTTGACTCAGCCAAATTAGTACCAGTAAGATTAGCTTGTCTCAGGTTAGCGTAGCTTAAGTTAGCATGGCTGAGGTCCGCTTGTCTTAAGTTTGTTCTTTCCATAACAGCTTCAACTAAGATCACTTGTTCCAAATTGGCACCAGTTAGATCAGCACCATTTAAGGTCGATTTAGTTAAATCAGCTTTTCTTAAATCAGCATTTATCAGATTAGCACCAACCAGTTCAGTTTTGACCAGAAAAGCCTCTGTCAAAATGGCTTTTCTTAAGTTGGCCTCAATCAGATTAGCACGCACCAAATTTGCTTGACTCAAGTCGGCTTCAATCAAAATAGCATTGGCTAAGTAAGCCTCAATCAGATTAGCTTCTCTCATGTCTACTTGACTCAAGTTGGCCTCACTTAAAATTGCTCTTGTTAAATCAGCATTCCCCAAATTAGCCTTGACCAGTTCCGCGTTCATCAAGAAAGCCCCAGTCAAAACAGCTCGGTTTAAATTCGCGTTATTCAAACAAGCATAACCTAGGTAGGCTCCGGTTAGGTTGGCGCCAGCTAAATCGACCTCCCTCAAGTCGGCTCGTTCTAAATTGGTGAGAGGTGCGATTGAGATATTAATTCCGTTGATAATTTTTTTCATGTCGACCTTTTACGAAATTGATAACACGTTCAATTTTACATGTTCAATTGAATTTTAGCTAAAAAATCTTCTTTATTGAAGTAGGTTTACTTATCCAGTCTGCTTTGATAACCACGATTATCACGTCGTTATCATGAGGATGTATCCGTAGCGCGAGCTCCAAGATCTGAGAGAATCCTCCGCGGAATTTCAAGGAAGATAAATCAGCTGGGGCCATAATCGTTTTCTTTAATAGGCTTCTTGCATAAATCAAAAAAACAGAAGTTCGGAGATTTTTGAGTCACATATGTCAAAGAGTTTAGCTGCCTCCCAGCTAGAATTTTGGTTAGTACTATTCCTTATACAAGAGTTTTAATCGATCAATTCCGTGAGGTACCCATTTAAATTCTTTCTTTCCGTGATGGCATCAGAGTACAGGATGAGAATATTATTTGGTAATTAGCTCATCTCCTCAACATAGCATACGACATCGTTTTCAATCGAAGATAAACCAAGTAAACCAGAGGTGGATTCTAACTCAACGATTTGCCTCAACTCCGAATGGTATAGAGGAGTTGATGAACAGCCCACATTAACCAACTCGAGTGTACACACTTTCGTATCGACAAGAATGTAGTGGCCAGCTATATGTGTCAGGCCATCAGGCGATACCTGATGGCTTGGTTGATGATTGTCATCACGCTGTTTACTGGTGGATCTAAATTAATCTGAGGATGTAAACTCTTTATCCATAGCGTTTCAGTATTGCTGGGTAAGGATCTTGTTCCACCACATTGCTGATGAACATCTCCATACGGCCCTAAGGAAGACGAATATAGCAGTAGGTCCCTTCGATATTGTCAGCAGGTTGACAATAACCGGCGGCAGCGGAAAAAATTACAAGCACAGCCAAGCCAAAACCTATTCCTCTGAAGAAGTTACCCCTGGCTTGCCGGCGAATTTGCGTCTGTGCCAACAAAAGGAATGGAACGACCGAATGGTGCTAGAAGCCGTGCTGTCAATGCCAATTTTTGTATATGGGATCACGAAAATAATACACTGCGCTCGGACCTATTTCAAGACTTGGGTTGGCCTGACGATGGCGTTGTTCAACATTATGCTGCAGTGGGATGGCTTACCCTCATTGAGAACGTTGGCTTTATTCCATTTTCGATAGCTCAGTTCAGTCTTTAAACTAGCGCCAATGGTTACATACATGATTTTAGAGAATAAGTAGATTAGGTATCGCAGTAAGTATCAGGATAAGGATGACGCAATTTGCAGTATGCTGTAATCACTACAATGGCTATATAATAGCACAGTTTTTATGTTATAATAGTATCTTGGGATAATAGGCAACATTTTCAATATGTAGAACCTAGATTTTTCGGCATTGATGTTCTTGGTTTGGGACGTCAGATCGTTGTTCTTGTGGAATGGAATTTCTAAAATTAAGGATTAAGATAACCTAAAGATCAATTTCAAAACCTATTGAGCATAAACTTGAGTTTAATTGGAAATAACATCCTAAGGGGATACTAAAGGTATTATTTATGGGAAGGCGGTATAAACTGTACATTCTGCTTGCCTTAATATGTATATTGGCATACATGGGTGTAATTGCCTTCAACACCCAAGTTTCCTATGCGGCCACCCCGCAGCAGCTTAAGGCAGTGTTTATAGTTAACTTCGTAAAATTGACCGAATGGCCGAGTAACGTTGCTATATTTGAAGTTGGTGTTTATAAGGATCCGGAGTTTGCAACCCTACTGACAGCAATGTTGGCTGGTAAAAAAGTCCGGGGCAAAGATGTTAAGGTAACACTACAGGATGATGCTTCATTATTTGCTAATTGTCATGTGATCTTTTTGCCTAAGAGCGTCGAAGGGGAATTAGGAGATGTATTTGGTAAGATTAAAGACCTTGGTGATACTCCAGCGAATCCAGCGAAGTTAACTATTGGTGAAACGGATAGTTTTATAAAGGCAGGTGGAATCATTACTTTCGTGGAGACCGCCGGGGCGAAGATTAAATTCAAAGTGAATTTAGTGCCTGCAAAAGCCAAAGGGCTTACGATCAGTAGCAAGCTTCTAAAGTTAGCCTTAGAGGTTGTTAAACAATAACACTTTTCATCACGTATTAACCAAAAAACATATCTAATCAATCATTAGTATATATACATAACAATCGATTACCCAATAGAGAAGCATCTTGCAAACTAACAGGATCTTGATTGCCTCAAACAGCAAATTATTCAGCCGGATGCTAACACGTATGGTAAGCAACAATAAGTACCAAATAACCACGGTTGCGAATGGAGATGAAGCGCTTGCGAATATTGAGAATATGGACTTGTGTCTTCTGCAAGATTCCTTAGCTAACGTTACCGGTTTGGAAATCTGTCAGCAACTAAGGAATTCAGGGGAAAAAAACAAACCGATCATCATTTTTTCCCATCAGTCAAAACTCGAAAATGAAGCTCTGGCGAGGGGGGCTTCAGATTTCCTGAAGATTCCATGTCGGTCAGAGGATTTGCTCAAATTGGTCGAGAAATGGCTTGAATTTACGCGGATGGGTACTCCTCAAAAAACGAAATTATCATCCGCCGAGGAAGTAAAAATAGCCCCTTCCCCGGATGATGAGATACGGGAAATTGATACAACTACTGAAGAAGAGAAACAAGAAGAAATCCCTCAGGGCACTCAGGCAACAGACTCCCATCCTCCTTGTATTTTATTAGTAGATGATAGTAAGCTTGTTCATGCTTCGGTGGGCAGAATTATTGATAAAAATGGCTTTAAATTGATTCACGCTATGGATGGAGTAGAAGGGTTACAAAAAGCCGTTGAATATATGCCGGATCTAATTATTTCTGACTTGGATATGCCGAATATGAACGGTTATGAAATGTGTCAGGAAATCAAACAAAGAAACGCAACGCAGGATATTCCAGTTGTGATTTTGTCTGTACGTGGAACAGGATTAGACATTGATAAAGGATTCGATGTTGGTGCAAATGATTTCCTTACCAAGCCCGTGGATGAAGCTGAGTTAATTAGTCGCATTAATTTAACTCTTGCTCCTAAAGGAGAAAGCTCTCTTCGTGAGAAGATTCTTGTTGTCGATGACAGTGCATTAGTTCGTAATATGATGAAGCAGGGGCTTTCACAACAAGGATTTGAAATCCTTACAGCTAGTGATGGACATGAAGGCTATGATGCAGCAGTTGAACATGAACCTGACTTGATTATCACTGATTTTAATATGCCAGGAATGGATGGTCGGGAACTCACACGAGCTCTGAAGAACAGAGAAGCACTGTCAGACATACCGGTATTGATGCTGACTGCGGCAGACTCAGATAAGGATCAAAGAAAGGGAAAACACGCTGGTATCGCGGCATTTCTATCCAAGCCGTTTCCTCCGGACAAATTAGTAGTAATTGCGGAGAAACTTATAGCTGAAAGAAGGTTAATCAGAGAACGCCAAGCAATGCAGCATTATCTCTCTGAATCAGCTGTGGAAGCTGCCGCTGCTGCCGCAGACCAGAAAAGTTCAGTCGATCAAATGCGTGTCGAAGAGACTTTTTCGACGATTTTTTTTGCAGATATTGTTGGATTCACGCCAATGACCGAGCGAATGGATCCCAAGGCGTTAGTTAAGTTGCTCAACGAATACTTTGATGAAATGGTTGTTATTCTGAAAGACAATGGAGCCACTATCGATAAGTTTGTTGGGGACGCAATTATGGCTTTGTACCTTGATTCCAAAAATAGATCCCGTGAAGAATGTGCTTATAATGCTGTTAAGGCGGGGTTGGAGATGATTGAAGCTTTGAAAAAATTCAATCAGAATCGGCAGAACCAGGTCAATATTAGAGTTGGAATCAACTCGGGGACTGTCATTATGGGAGATATTGGCAGCAAATTATACCGAAGAGATTACACTGTAATTGGTGACAATGTGAACATTGCCGCACGTTTGGAGAGTGCCGCCGAAAAGGGGTCGGTTTTGGTCAGTGATGCGACCTATAAACTAATCCAAGACTTTGTTAAGGTTGAAGACGCGTCTTCAATTGCAGTAAAGGGCAAAGTAGAAGAACTTCTGGTTCATAAAGTAGCACAGTTGCTTCCAATTTAAAGGTTAAAAACCAAATTAGCAAAGAAAGCATGTAGGTTCACTGATGGCAGGGAAAGAACAAATATCAGAAAACGCCCTGGTTAGGTTATCAGCAACAGACATAAAATTATTTCAAGATCTGATTCGTAACCATAGTGGTATATATCTGGATGAAACCAAATGTAATCATCTGATTCCGGTTATATCTCAGCACCTATTGAATAAGAATTTCAACAGTTTTGAAAAGTATTATCGATTTTTGCATCAGGATCGTCATTACGAGGCCGAAGTACGTGGGCTGATATCGCATGTTACCATCAATGAAACAAGTTTTTTTAGAAACCCCGCACAATTCACGGCCCTTGAAGATCATGTTCTACCAAATATCATCATCGAAAGATTCAATAAAATACAAAAATTGAGGATTTGGAGTGCTGGTTGTGCAACGGGAGAAGAACCATATTCAATAGCAATGACGGTCATGAAGAAACTGCCTTTTCCTGAAAAATGGGATATCGAAATTCTTGCCACTGATATTGATTACAACGCTATCAAAAAAGCGGAGAAAGGTATTTATAGTCGGCGTGCCTTACGAAATGTTAGTAAAGGTCAACAAGAACAGTATTTTCACCAAGTTGGCAATCAATATGAACTAAATCAAAACATCAAAAAGATGGTTGACTTTCGTGAGTTTAATTTAAAACAAGCCATCTATCCAACTCCTGAAAAAGGAAACTGGGATATTATCTTTTGCCGGAATGTGATTATCTATTTTGACAGTGAATTGACAAAGCAGGTTGTTAGGAATTTTGGCCGATGTTTAGATGGGAAAGGACATTTGTTTCTGGGGCATTCTGAAACTCTCCTTGGCATTTCAGATGAATTCTCGATAATCAATTTTGGAAACACACCTATTTATACGATACAGAGCAATTATGCAAATAAGAAAATCTCGAGCAGGAAACCATCTGAGCGGAATAATATGGCACTTACAAACAGCTGCTTAACCAATGATAGCTTCGTTTCCCAAACGAGATTAAAGAATATTGATGGTCGCAATATCGATACTGGAACGATGGATGAGCAAACTCTGGTTGACTATTATCTAGCTAAAGGGAAATCTTTGGCAAATGCAGGCAGTTATGTCTCTGCTGCGGAAGCTTATCAAAAAGTCCTCGATATAGATCCTCTGTGTTTGGAAGCGCACTTTTTCATGGCGCTTGTTTCCGAGAATCTAAACGAAATTGACCGTGCGGTGGAAGAGTATCAAAAAACCATCTATGTTGACGATTCGTGCGTTCTGGCGCATTTCAATCTGGCGCGACTTTATCGATTAGCTGGAGACCAACAAAATGCTGTTCGCGAATATAGAAATGCTGTTCACAAACTTCAGAGGTTTCCTGAGGATGAAGAGATCAAGTTTTCTGGCGGCTTTTCAGTGAGACTCATAAATGAAATCTGTCATCAGAAATTAAAACAGCTAGGAGAAGATACCTCCCAGTCGGAGGTTGAGTCATGAAAGTAGAAGGGACTGGAGGGATTTTAGCAAGACGCAAAACGAATTCAATACTCCAGCAGGCTGCGCAAGAGAGAATTGATACTCGTCAAGAGGGTGTAGCGGAAGATATTCGAACGCTCGTCAGGTTCTTTCTTGGTGGAGAACAATATGCAATTGATGCCAAGCACATCAAAAGTATCGACGATCAGACGACATGGCGTCGAATATATCCGATTCCCTGTGTTCCAAGCTATTTACTGGGAGTGATAAATCTGCGTAGCGAAATTATCTCGATACTAGATTTGAGAGATTACTTAGGTTTGCCAATCTCAGAAATGGATGACGGAACCAGAATAATGGTTGTGAATATCGAGAAAAGGGATTTGCAATTGGTAGTAGGGCTTCTTGTTGATAAGGTTGAGGATATTATAAAGGTAGACCTATCTGACATTCAGGTAGCATTAACCACTATTGAGAAGGTTACAGCGGAGTATATTGAAGGTGAGTTCCTTTCGTCTGCTATTATTGATGTTGAAACGTACTATGAAGATCGAGATTCGGAGGAAGAAACATTAATTGGGATTATCGATGTGGAAAGTGTGTTGGAGGCAGAAATGAATAGCAGATTAGTCGAAGAAAAGGGGTAGCTTGGCATAATTTTATATAAATTGAAAAAGAATAACGGCAAATAAATGGGGAATTCACTTGTCACCCTTTTTCTTCAGCTTAAAATTCTGGTGCGGGATAAAGTCATTCACGTTTTTTCGGTATGGAAGATTTACGTCAGTCACATTCAGATTCTACAATCGGGTATTTTAATAGGGTTCCAGTGCTTGTCTTTCGTTCTGGAGGAATTGTCTTTGGTGCTGACATTGAAGATATTGTTGAAATTCTTGATGATGAGAGTTCGGAAATTGAGGAGTTGCCGGATACTCCCGGACTCATGCGGCATGACCTCGTGGGATTTACTACCTTTCGGGAAAACGAATTGGCAGTTATCAGTTTCAATCAGCAGTTTAGTTTAACCATCTCCTTAGACAATTCGATGGACGATCAAAATGATCAGGTTATTGTGGTCAAAAATGATTATGGCTATCTGGGTATTCAAGTAGATCAAATAGATAATATTATAAATCTTGAAATCGAGCACATTGATCCAATTCCCGATTTTGTTGAAAGCCTTCTGGAAGTTGAGTCGCTATGGGGCATGGGAAAAGCTTCAAAGCCGACTAACATGCTGTCGGTTAATGAGGATGGCATAGGAGATGTAATAATGCTAGTCGAGTTAAATGATATTCTGCCTGATGACCAAAAACGGCTGATACAAACGACAACTTACTCAAAACTTAAGAACATGAGTGAAACTTCCACTCCCAACTTGACGTCTGAGCCCTAAGGATTGTCAGTTGTGCAACCATTAGTGAAGATAAGGAGCAAAATCTATGTTTAATAAGTTGAAAGATCTTTCAATTAAGTACAAGTTGATGGGGATTACGATCGCTATATCTATCATCACAGTAATTTTGGTCTGTATAGCCTTCATTGTGTATGATAGAAATACCTTCAAAGAGCGTTATAAAGACAATCTATCGACTCTCGCTAACATTATCGGAACAAATAATGTGACGGCTTTGGAATTTGATGACCCAGATACTGCTAAGGAAGTATTAAATACATTGTCAGCTAATACAAACATTGTGGCGGCTGCTCTTTACGATGCTGCGGCAATGGGGGAAAACGCTTATGCAATACCAGTATTGTTTACAGAGTATATTAGCGAGGCTGATCTGAATAAGAGTGAAGAGGCTCCACGTCGAGCTGGCATCGTACGTCAAGAATATACTTCGGATAATAAGTATCTGGTTATCGTGCAGGAGATCAAGGGAGAAGATGGCGAAATTTTAGGGAACATCCTGATTAAAGCAGACACACGAGAACTCGGGAAGCGGGTTGCAAACATCATGGGGCGTAGTGCTATTATCTTGCTGATTTCTGCGGTTGTTGCGCTTCTTATCGCTGCTTCCTTCCAAGGGATAATTTCTGGACCGATCTTTCATCTGGTTGACGTCATGCACAGTGTTACAGAGAATGACGATTTCTCTCTTCGTGCGGAAAAAGATTCGGAGGATGAACTAGGGCAACTGGTTGACGGTTTTAATATCATGGTTGCTCATACTGACAACATGATTCAAAGGGTGCAGAGTGCTGTCTCAGATTTAGACAATACGTCAATCGACATCGTACAAGCAAGTCAGAACCAGGCGAGTGGTGCTGCACAGCAGTCAGCCAGCATTACCCAAACGGTAGCTGCAGTTGAAGAAACGGCCAGAACTTCAAAACAGATCTCTGAGAACGCCAATAATGTTTCTGAGCTGGCTCAAGATAGCCTTGAAACAGTTGAGATAGGACAAGCGACTGTTCAACAGGTAATTCAAGCAATGGAAATGATCTCAACCAGTACGACTGAAAGTGCCGAACGGATTTCAAGACTGGAGGACAAAGCAGAAGAAATTACGGAAGTGCTGGGACAAATCGATGAAATTGCACGTCGGACAGATATACTCTCTTTGAATGCAAACATTACAGCCGTTAATGCTGGGGAACATGGTAGAGGGTTTACGGTGGTGGCAAACGAGGTCAAAAGACTTGCAGAGCAGACCATAGAAGCTTCCCAGCGGATTAAAGATCTCACCACAGATATAACCAGTTCAATTGGCGAATCTGTAACAGCCTCTCAGCAAAGTACCAATCAAGTTACAGAGGGTACGGGATTAGCAGAGCAAACTGGAGAACACTTGGAAAAGATTCTAGCGATGGTGCAACAGACTGCAGAAGCAGCCACTCTTATTGATGCCAGCACACGGCAGCAACAAACCGCATCGGAGCAAGTAGTTAGCGTAATGAGGGACGTTGATGGAGTTTCCAAGGAGGTTGAAACCGGAGCCCAAAAAACGGTTGATGCCTCTGAAGAATTGGTACAAATTGGTCAAACACTGCAGGGTATGCTGAAAGTACAGGGCAATGGTGGCAAGCCGCGCCCCAACCCTCCTAGCCAATAGGGATTAAGTTTCTTGCAATGTCTGTTTCAATATAAAGATCGGGAAAGTTCATTAATCCCAATCCTTAGTGTCTTTGTTAAAGTTTTCGCAGACTGGGTTCAAAATTCATTGCAGGTTTATCGAAACATAGGTTACGTGCAAGTCAAGAAACAATGCAAGAAGGAATGGATGAACAATTTCTAGGCATCTTTAGGGATGAGGCCGAGGAGCATATTGAGCAACTCAACTTAGGATTGCTTGCACTTGAAAACAATCCAGGCGATCCAGAAATCATTCGTGAAATTGCTCGTTCTGCTCATACTCTGAAAGGTTCATCGAAGTTAATGGGTTTTGATGACATTAATGTTGTCGCCCACCAGATGGAAGAGCTGTTGATAGCTGCTCGTGATGAAGGGGAGCACCTAGAAATAGCCGCTCTTAATCTTCTTTTTGAAGGGCTTGATACCATCAGTATACTGGTTAAAGCGGCTGTAGCTGGTGACACAGCGGACATTGAAATTGATGCATTATGCCGTAGACTTGAACAAGCATTACATGTCGAAGCAAGTACAGATTCTCCTACCGAAGTTATCATACCCAGTAGTGTAGAAACCTCAGCAAAACCTGATACCTTATCCGGCGAAGAAATTGGCACTGCCAGCAAACTGATGGAAAATGTATCCGGACTTCTGTCACCAGCCAAGAAATCCCTTGAAGAATTAAGTGAGCAACTTTTAAAATTGGAGATGGTAGAAGAAAAAAATCCTATTTTAAATCAAGCCTTTTCTATTGTTCAGTCACTCAGAGAGTATGCACAAAGTATAGAAACACAACTCACATCATTGCATATTTCTGGCACCTTGCTTCGAGTGGAAACAATTTTTCAAGTTGTCAACCAACAAAAAATTGAGATTACTGAACAAATCTTAGATCTGATTTTTCAGGGCCTTGGCCTGATTGAAATGGCAATTGATGTGACCGAGGACAGTGAGGAAAATGATTGGAATCCGGACGATTTCTATAAACTTATTGACGAAACAATCCCGGAATTGGCTGAATATTTAGCCGAAGCCGATAGTTCCACTTCTGTTACGGAAGAGGTACGAACTCCACCAGAATTATCGGTTGAACAGGAAGCTGAGGTGGATGTTCCTGTACCACAGCAACAAGAGCCGTTCCTTGGAGATGCACCCGATGATAAGCTAAGCCCAACCGCAGATACGATATCAGATTTACTGGCTGAACAGCGGACAGCTGATCTCCAAACACCAAAAGGACAAGAACTAAAAAAGGTTGAAACTCAATCTGAACTGGCCAAACCTGAGCAAAGGCAGTTAGAAGCAACCATTCGTGTCGGAATTTCCAAGTTGGATACTCTTTCCACAATTGTTGACGAAATGATCGTGAACCGAATTACTTCTCAAAACCATCTTACTCAGTTTCTCGGATTGAGTAAGATAGTAAATGCCTTAACCATATGCAGAAATGATATACGCACGACCTTAAGCAGCCTAAACGCGCAGTTCGATTCCACCTCTGTTGCGAACCCGTTGCAAAACGGATCTGCCAGTTTAGGAATACAGAGAGGCTTAGAAGCACTAAACAATTTAATAGAAACGCTTAGCGAGGAAAGCAGCCTATTAGAAAAGACTCTATCTGACATCAAACTTGAATATACTGAATCGATAACAAGCCATAGTTTAATAGTTGATCAATTGCAGGATACGGTAAGAGATACTCGGGTATTGCCTGTGGCAACCCTCTTTAACAGTTTTAAAAGACCCATCAGGGATTTAGCTCAAGAATTCAATAAAGAGATTCAGCTTGAAATTGACGACCAAGATGCCAAGCTTGATAAAACCATTGTCGACGCCCTTCGGGCACCGTTTTTGCACCTGATTCGTAACTCGGTAGATCACGGGGTAGAATTGCCTGATGTCCGTGAAAAATTGGGTAAGCCTCGACAAGGAACAATAACCCTGAAAGCTGAGCAGACTGGAGATCGGGTATATATCCATGTTGCGGACGATGGTGCCGGGATTGATCCAGTAAAGCTTAGAAACGTGGCACTTCAAAAGGGTGTTATCGATCAAAATCAATTGGGAGCCATGAGCGACCAAGAGATTCCATACCTCATTCTTGAAGCGGGTTTCAGTACCAAGGAGGTAGTAACAGATACCTCCGGACGCGGGGTTGGAATGGATGTTGTAAAACAACAGGTTGACAAGATGAGGGGCGATATTCTAATCGAAACACAGGTAAACATTGGGACAACGTTTACGCTGCAATTACCACTGACACTCGCCAACCAACAACTGTGCATGGTGCAAGTGGAAGGAAGCCATTTCGCATTTCCAACTACCTCAATTAAAACTGCTCAATTGATTTTGTCCTCCCAGATAATGTCTGTTGCCAACAAACCAGCCATTGTCTATGAAGGCGAAATCATTCCTATGGTTTATCTGCATGATGTGTTGAAAATGAATGGATCGGGCCATCGTGATCGGGAGGAAACCCGAGTCGTTGTGATTACTCAAGGTATCCAACAAATCGCTTTCGCTGTTGACAAGTTTGAAGCTGTTACAGTTATGGTTATAAATGGTCTTAGTCAACATCTTAATACAGTTCCAAACGTTGCCGGAATAAGCATTATGGGTAATGGGGAAGTTGCCTTCGTTCTCAATATTCCGGATTTAATGAAGAATGCAGAAATTGGAGCTGTAAGAAGAGAAATGCTATCCCAAACAAGCACGTTATCTGTTCCAGAGCGACCGGTGGTGAAAAGCATTTTAGTGGTTGAGGATTCGGTGATGGTAAGAGAACTGGAACGAAACATTCTGGAGTCTGCTGGCTACGAGGTTGATGTTGCTATCGATGGTGTTGAAGCTGTCGAAAAGATGGAACAAAAAACATATGAATTGGTTGTTTCTGACATACAGATGCCGCGTATGGATGGTTATGAATTCATTAGCAAGTATAAGAGCGATGAAAGACATAAACATATCCCAGCAATTATTGTCAGTACCTTAGCCAAAGAGGAAGAAAAACGGAAAGGTTTTGAAGCAGGAGCTGATAGATACATTGTAAAGAGTGCATTTGATAAAAATACATTGTTAACTGCTGTTGAGGATTTAATTGGCAGTACTTAAGTCATTATAAGCCTAAGCTGCTAGTTACTCCAATTTCGCTATAGATTAATCCTGTTAGATAACCCAAATAACGAATTAAAGCTGGAAGTCTTGAGTAATATCCTAATGTATGGTAGTTTAGGCTTCTTTCCTATGTTGGAGAAAATTAAGGTATAATAGCATGCGCATAGGATCTTTCTCAAACAGATTGAAATAACGTACTTAGTAAAGTATAGTGCTTTAAGTTTCGAATTTTCGATGCCAGTTTTGGTCAAGAAAAAAAAGAAAGCAGATCGTGAAATTCCCTTTAAGAACAAGGTTGCCATGAGCATCCAAGTATTAGTTGTTGATGATAGTGCTGTGGCTAGAGGTATTATCTCGAAGTTCTTAAATAGTGATCCTGATATTGACGTCGTAGGTACAGCCAAGGATGGAAGAGAAGCAATAGATGTTGCCACGCAACTCAAACCTGACTTAATAACAATGGATATTAATATGCCTGTGATGGATGGTTTAGCTACCACAGAGCATATTATGGCATATCAGCCAACACCAATTCTGGTCGTGAGTAGTTTGGTGAAATCAGAAGTAGATCTCGCTTTTAGAGCTATGTCCCTTGGTGCCTTAGATGCGATGGAAAAACCCGGTTTCGATCAGTTTTCCGCCAAAGATGCCGGTGAATTGGTCAGGAAAGTAAAGCTGCTTTCCCAAGTTCCGGTGGTGACTCACCTGGAGGGAAAACGTCGAACTCGTTCGACAGAACCATCCACTGCACAAGATTATGTCTCATCGTCAGTAAAAGCCGAGTTTCAAGTAGTCGCTATTGGTTCTTCCACTGGAGGACCTAAGGCTTTGTACAAGGTGTTGAGTGAGCTCCCTGCTGATTTCCCTTGTGGGATTGTAGTTGTTCAACACATTTCAGAAGGATTTACCTCAGGGCTGGTCGAATGGTTAGATAGAAACAGTAATGTTAAAGTAAAAGAAGCAGAAGCAAGTGACCAAATTCAGCCTGGTGTGGTTCTCATTGCTCCCTATGATTCCCACATGATAGTTGTTTTCGGTGGAAGGATCCGGTTGAACAAAGCCTTACCAGTTAGAGGACACCGCCCGTCCGCTACTGTTCTTTTTTCCTCTGTAGCAAAGGTTTATAATGCAAACAGCATCGGTGTGATTCTGACAGGAATGGGAGAGGATGGTGCAACAGGACTAGC
>JYMV01008544.1_pt1 | contig 29489 bp, 22 predicted proteins | sample 338911 | NCBI WGS metagenome assembly JYMV01 (sample SAMN03354496, study PRJNA234377) | hydrothermal vent metagenome | biome: Deep sea; feature: Hydrothermal plumes at the Eastern Lau Spreading Center, Western Pacific Ocean; material: Seawater | place: Tonga | collected 2009 | depth 2000 m m
AGACCCTTGATAAATACCTGCTACCAACATTCGTGTAGTCGAGCCGGCCACCGACCCAAGTTTCGCGGATAAGGATTTGCCGCCTCTGAAAGTCGACGAATTTCCACTGCAGGCCATCGACTTCTCCCGTGCGCATCCCGGTGAAGAAGCGCACTGTGTAGTAGTTGCGGAAGTCCTCGTGCACGGCACCGAGAATCTGCAGAACTTCATCCAGGGTGAACGGCTCCACATCGGTCTTGGGAACCTTCAGCGATTTGATGTTGAGGTACGGTGAAGTAAACTCGAACCGGTCAGCCGCCTCACTAAGGATCATGCGCAATGGCGTCATGATGTGGTTGATTCGCGTCGCTGACAGAGCCTGCCCCTTCAGCCCGGGAACTTTGCCGAGTGCCGAGCGGAAGGACAGGATTTCTGCCTTGGTGATGGCGCTGACCTCTTGCTTGCCGAATGTTGGTAGCAGGTATTTATCAAGGGTCTGACGTACCGTCGTTGTATGTGTGTCGCGCCACTCCACACGCTTTTCGTCGAACCAGCGTTCGGCGAAGTCCCTCAATGGTGGAGTCTTCAATATCGCGCAGCCAGCCCGCAGTCTTGCGAACTCCTGAACCTTGCTGCTTTGCGGAAAGTAAGTGGCATAGTCGAAGCTTCCCAGCGTGATTTCTGCCTCAATGCGTTCAAGGATTTTCTCCAGCTTTTTTCGGTTGGCCGGCGTATCAGGCAGCGTGGTTTGCTCACGGCAGCGTTTGTCCAGATAAGTAAAGTCGAAGAACAACTTCTCGTTGTCGGCACGGGCACGAATCTTACCCATGGCAAATGCCTCCGCCGGCCATAGGTATCAAACTGGAGGTGCGGGAATACTTCTGCATGTCCTTTTCGATAGCTTCCCAAATGAACAGGATCTTTCGACCACCAAACGGGCGGAAGTAATGGATGCCTTCGAGCAGTACCGAGTCCTTCAGGCGGTTACGGATGGTGCGCACGTCGTACTTCATACGCGTGGCCAGCTCCTCGGTGGTCAGATAGGTGTGAGACATAGCAATGCCCTCTCTGCTAAATTGAACGACAGCGGATTCTTATGAGCTCCTGAGAGCCCATAATGATCTCCTACAGATCAATATAACGCTCATTTTGGGCTTTGCAAGCACAAAATGATCTCTAGAAGATCATTTTTGGGAGATTGAGATGGTCAAGTGCCATTTATCTCGCCTACTCGGTGAGCGGAAATTGAAGATAAGTGACGTGGTTAGGGACACGGGGATCAACCGCGGAACCCTCACGCGGCTCTATCACGAGACCGCGCAACGGGTGGAGCTCAAGGACTTGGAGACGATCTGCCAGTACCTGAACTGCCAGGTAGGGGATTTGCTGGAACTGCAGGATGATCCGGAGGGCTGAATGCCCTCCGGACTTTGTCAGCCACGGAAATGCCAGTCGATGGAGGCCATCAGCATCAAGTAGCGCAAGGCGGCGCCGGAGTGATGGTTCTGCCTTGCCTCACCCTTCAGCCCAAGCTTCGCCCTTATACCCAAATGTAGATTCGCTACATCGTTACTCTCCGGCGCGTGCTGACTGAACGACCGGCGAGTGCTCCCGAGCTGCTGACGCCAGTAGGACTTGGTCGTCTTCGGCTTGTTAGCGTCGTAGACGATCAGCTCGATAGATCGAGCCGGAATACCTATAGCACTCAGCAGCCACAGATAGTCCTGTGCATGGTCCTCGTCACGGTTACGCTGGAATCGCAGCGTGGTTTCAGTCATCCAACAGCGCTCAACAAAATCATCAATCACGCGCTGGGCGCGTTCGCTGTCGGGGCCTTCGAGCAGGTCGTAGAGGCGCTGCGCATACTCGGCCACAGCCTCACGCCCACCATGCTTTGGAGGCGAGGGCAACAGCGACAGATACGACGAACCTTCTGCATACAGAGCAGGTTGCAGCCTGTGTTTAGGGCTTGAGCTGCTTGCTCCCGGTCGCTGTTGCATATCGCGGATACAGCGTGCCCGCTCAAGCATCATTTCACGCGCCTCGGCAGAAAACTCGACCCAGTCGAGATTGACCGCTCGACCTGTCTGCTCGGCATATGAGGCATACGCCAGCATCGACTCGATAGCCAGAATTCGCCCAATCGCCCAGTTCTGCTCCACCTGTTCAGCCTGGCCTCGACTCGCCTTCTTCCGAGCACGCTTACGCTCCTTCAGGGGTCTAATGCGACCGATGATGTCGAGTAGCACGCCGCACTCAGCTGAAATGCCTTCACGGGGCTCAGTGCTCATGGTGGGTTGGCTTACCTCGGCTATCTTGGCGACGTTTGCGGCGTTGAATATCCAGTTCTGGGGATTCCATTGCCACATCATTGCCATGATCTGAGGCAGGCTATGGACGTAGTGCAACAGTGTGGTTTTTGGGCTGCCATGCCCGAGGATGGCACTGACAATATGGACGATTCGCCGGGTGGGGCCCTCTACAGGCAACATCGCCTTACGCAACCTGAGGTCATCTCTGAGCCAGCGAGTGGTAAGGGGCAGATCTTTGAAAACCAGCTCTGGTGATAGCGCATTCTGCGCACCCATCAACTTGAGCAAAAACCACGTGGCGCAGGAATGGCGCAGGTGATGGTAATGCAGGAACTCGGAACCCGTGACTGCTCGCATGCAGTCATGTAGAGCTGGGAACAGGCAGCTCTCGCTGACCCACTGAGTTCTCAGCTGTGGGATGCAGAACAGGAATTCCGACGTTGAATTTTGGCTTTCTTCCTGCTGCCGCTCTCGATACCAGTCGATCAGCAATGTGAGCTCATCGGGCTCAAGCAGCTCACGCAGCGGCAAACTCCGAACCGCATTCTGGGTTTTCAACCCACGCTGTGCATGGGGGCGAATGAGCAGGTCAACGGGCAGCTCTATTCTGGCCTGTTCATCTTTAGATAGCCTGCGCATATGCGATTGCCGAGCTTGAATATGCGCGCACTCCGCTGCTGAAAATTCGGGCAGATGCAAATCACGTAGGCGAAGCTTTAGAGCCTCGTTACGCCGCAATCCCAACCGGAACCCCAAGATCAACAAAAGCCTCGCAGCCGTCACCAGACGTGGCGTTCGCAGCTCAAGCCCGCATGTGCCGAGCGCCTGCATAACCAATTGGTACTGCTCCTCGCTGATAATGCGAGCATCTACCCTGGTCACACCTTTGCCGATGCCTAGGATTGAGTAGGGGCTGATTGTCGGGTAGTTGTAACGACGCTGCAGAAACGTGTGAAACTCCTGGACTGCCTTGGCCAGGGTGCGCCGTTTGCTATCTGTGGCCTGAGCATCCAGTGCGGATTCATACACAAGTTCGAGCGCGTCAATTTCGAGCTCGAAGATGCTTATGCCATCTAACCGAGAGGAAAGTGCTGCGCCTAGTACTTGGGTATATCGCTTTATCGTGCTTCGCCCAATACTGTGGCCGTATGCGGAGGCGCCACCCAGCATGTAGGCAAGCCAACTCTGGATTAGGCCGGGAAGTTCTCCATGAGACTCCGCTTGCAAAGGGCTCTCTATGGGCAGGTTGTCCCGGATCCGATCGCGCAGTTCCTCCAGCCATGCGGGTGGGTCAGGGTTATCCTCAGTTACATCCGAAACAGATTCATCGTCATAAGTCCCCGCAGGGTCCTCGAGATCATCTAGGCCGAGAATATTGCCCCAAGATGAGGGGCGCAGTGACTGCGAGACAAAACCCTTGCGGCATGCAAAATTCACCAGCACCTGCGGCAGCCGCAACTGCATTTGCATCCTTAGAAAATCAAACAGGTCGCTGGGATTCTCTGGATGATACTGTTCAGGTACCTCAACCTTCTTCAGGAATGCACAGACACAGCGCATGTGCCAATTTCTACGCTTTAGTTTGCCGGTGCTTTTTTGAACATCATCCACGCAGCGTATCAACAGAGCCAGCGTTGCCGGATCAGGGAACCACTGCCGAAATTCAGCGACGGCATTGCCGCGGATCGATAGCGGCAGACGTATCTCGGGAATTCCCGCTACCCACTCGATGCTGTCTGGCGTCGTACTGAGCATGGCATTCAGCTGAGCCACATCGAGCAATCCGCCGTTGTAGGCCGCACTCATTAGTAGCAGACCAATGCGCTCATCCGTGCTGAGCGCATCGATATCCAGTTTCAGACCCTGCTGCAGGGCGTGAATCAGTTGGCTGCTGCGTTGAATTCGCTCAGCCGTGTAGACGTCAGGATTGATCGGGTTTGCTGCACGCCTGACGGCAATGGCTATTCGTGCCAGCGGAAATCCTGGGATTTGGTCCCGAACTCGCTGAGTGATGCTGCGCAGTACGTTGCGCAACGTATGATTCGTGCCGAGCCGTGCCTCCAGTTCGCGGACGTGTGTCGTCGAGATCCCGTATATGGCACATTCACCCAACAGCCATTTGCCGAACGCCGTACCGGACTTCTCGGCAATCGACTTCAGAAGCGCCCGCATCTCGGGCATCCATTCCGGCTCATGAGGCCGAGCCGACCAGATAACACTGCCCTGTTGATTGTTTAGACGGGGCAGGTTCATTCTGTCACCCACTGGCTGCTCAGAGCCGACCAGCCAAGCTCCCTGAGTAGTGGGGTAATCCACTCATCTAGAACCTTGGCGTATACCGCAGGGCAGAACGTCGAATAGGCGTCCTGAGGCTCCTCCCCCCTGAGCCAGTGCCCCATGAACGCAGCCAGCGCTTCTGAAGGACAGCCCCGCTCCGTGAGTTCCGTGCGGGTGAATTTCCGGTGGGCATTGACCCGATGCGTGGTGTAACCAGATACCAGCCCCATCTGGTCGTAGATATTGCCCGGGGTAATCTCAGCGCGGCGCACTCCAGCCTGGCTAATCTGCAGGAAAAACCCCCGCGACCACTGATGATCTTCCTCATCCTGTGGCATATAACCAATCAATTGTCGGCTGATAGACGCGCAATGTGCGAAGTAGCTTGTTATTTGCCGCCTCAACATCGGCGGCATACAAATCAGCCGACTCATATGACGATCGTCAGAATCCTTGTCTGACAGCGCGCCCATGCCCAACACAGAATCAAACTCGTCGATGAGCATCAGAGGGTTGCGGACCGCCCTACAGGAAGTGACCAACATAAACATCTGCACTGTCCAGAGGGTGAAACAGTTGTGCCAAGCGACCATCTCGCTGAGACGCCCGTTCGCTTTCCTCCTCAAGACCCTGGCCATTGCACTGACATTGCTCGCAATGGTTGCAGGCAGCAGGCAATGAGTTGCTCCCAACCCACCCTGTTGGTCTGGATTTAGGTTGACATGTTCATATGCGAGACCAGCACAGGCATAAACCTGCGTCAGCACTCTTACCAGTGAGGTGGTGTAAATTTTGCGAAGGTGACAGGCATCGAGCTGCAGGTAATAGCGCGGGGTTTGCGCCGAGGGGATTTCAACGCCAGACAGCATGGATGCTGCTGCTACATCCTGAGTATCAGCGACTATCTGGTGGAACAAATAACTGCGCAATTTGGTTCGCGTATAGCGTCGATCCCCCCCACCCAATTCCAGCAGCAGTGCCCTGATCTCCGCGTCCAGCTGCTCAGTTTGATAAGTGAATACCTGGTTGGCTGAGTGAGGAAATGTCCTGATCAGTTGCTTTACCAGCTGGGCACTACCAGCTAGATCGGGCAATAGAATTCGCAGCAACGATAGTCGGACACCAGAAGAGGCCTGCCAACGATCGTCGCCAGCCAAATCTGGGCGCTTAACTACCATACTGAACTGCGCCGAATCCCCTAGGACCAATGCCAGACCATCGGCGTCATCTGTCTCGTCATCAACGATGGATAACTGGATAATCTGCGTCGTCGACTGCCCCAACCACAGACTGATATGCAGAGCAACAATCGCCTCCATTCGGAGCTGGATCGGAGTTGGGTCTTTTGTGTAGGAAAGCTCTTGCAGACACGAATGAAATAGGTCACTGGCGCCAAACAATAAATTCCGCAACTCCATCAGCGTGAGCTGGTTATATGAAAATGGCAGGAACTGTCGGCTACGGACAATATGCGCCTCGACATTTTGTTGGCCTAGCAGATCAGCAACATATGGCCGTTCACAGCCATCATCATCCAGAACCCAAATCTCGGTTGCTGGACTCATTTCTCCGGGCGCCAGATCTTCCGCAGCAGTATCGGTATGCCCAACGATGACATCGTAATGACCTGGTAGCTGGTCAGGATCATCGGGATCCCCCAGCACAAAACCTCGAGTATCCTCACTGATGTAGTGGTTCAGCTCAGGCAAACTCTGCTTTTTACGCTTGCCTCTATGACCGCCTCCGCCGCCACCCACGCGTGGCAACTCGCCGTTGCAGTAACGAACAAATCTGGCGATGGCAGCAAAACTCTCGGCATTCTCTGATCTTGACTTACTAGGTAAAAAATCTCTGCAACTCGCCACGAACTCCTCAGTACTCCCCCAAATATTTAGTTCGGAAGCGATTGAGACGGTTTGCAGTTTGCATAGATGGCCGATGGCCTTGTAAACATCATAACGCTGGTCTAGCAAGCGATTAGTAGCAGTTTTCTGAGATGCGACGAGCAACTGTGCAAGCAGTCGCTCATAGTTCTGTTTGTTTTCGTGGTCTCTGAATATGTGCAGGAACGTGGCGTATGGAAATCCGAATGTTTTTACGCCTTTATGTAGAACAGGATTGTTCGCCGACCCTTTATTTCCTAGCCAAAATTGCTCGCCTAGACGTTCTCGGATATTTGGTTGACGGGCCAGGGAGACGATCCATCCGCATGCCTCACGCCAGACGACCACATCAGAATTCTCAAAACCAATCGGCATGCCAACATTACATGCGCGGAGCACTCGTAGAAGCTGATCAATGGCGCGTGGCAGGTCAATGAGCTCAGGATGAGCGCCTAGCAGATTGAGGATTTCGCCAATAATTCGAGGTGACTGCCCCTGCTTCGAGGCGAGGAGCAGCAGAGCCGAGTGCTTACTCATTTTTCGCCCTCCCGCCCCTTGAGCGGTTTTACCCCGACCAGCCGAGATAGGTGGGCGTGACTGCGATACTCGTGAGGCCACTGCTCTGCTGCAGATCCTATATGCGTATATAAGTCACGCACCTGTTGTGGCGTAATCTGAGCCAGGGCAGGCGCAACTAGGCGCTCAATCAGAACGAGCTGGTAGGCGAACTCCTTGATTCGCCCCCCCGTCCATTCAATGCACTGCAGCGGTGTCTCTGGATCCATATATGTTTTTAGCCATCGATACAGCGTCGTCTGGCCGATACAGAGCGCATCCGGCCTACTGATGACCAACGGGTAGAGCATATTGATGCGCACGGCCATAGCCCTGGGGATCAGAGCCTCATCTGGAACCCCTACAGGAGCTAGATCTAGATCGCGCTCAATACGAGAAAATTCGGGATGCACCCCTTGGATATCGCGTAATTTGATCGTCAACATGACGCCTCTTCCTAGTGACATGACTACTAGACAATGCGAGGCGCGAGCCCCTGATTGAGGGGCGTGAATAGGACTGCGACGAAATTTTTCGCTCATTGACCTGGTAACTGACCTATCTACCAACGGCTGCTATTGCTAATTCCGCGCATGCGCGGAAAATCGCCGAACACACTGCAACGATGCCATCAAAGAAAGCACTGAAATTTCCGCGCATGCGCGGATTTAGCTACCAAATGGGCTTCGCTGAACCCGTAATCAGAAGGGCGCCGTACACGCCGAAGAAATGGGGCGATATCAAATACCGACCGCATCAACCTGAAAATCAGGGGTAGTCCGACCGCACTCTGAATACGAGGTCAGGCAAAAACTGCCTGGCTGCATCTCGTTTTAGGAGCACGCATATGGGAGATTGGAAGGCATGCATCGGAAAGATGAGCGACCGCGAAGTAGCGCGGCGCTTTGGCCTTGGAGCGAGCAGTGTCCGGCGTTACCGCCACTCAATGGGCATTCCTGAGTTTCACCCAGAAGACATTGAGTTGCCGGCTGAGCTGATTGAGCAGCTCGCTACAAGAACGAACTATCAACTGGCACAAGAATTTGGAGTTTCGATCAAGCGCATCAAGCGAAAGCGAGGTGAGCTGAGAATCCAGGAGCCCAAGACTGCCCGCGAACGCTTCAAACCCCTTGAGGGCATCTGGACCAATGAAGCCATTGCCATGCTCGGGCAGATGCCGGATACCGAGGTCGCTGATCGTCTGGATATCAGCAACTTTCCAGTCAAAAAGAAACGTCACGAGCTTGGAATACAGGCATACAAACGTCCGTTACCAGAAATAACACCTGAAATTGCATCTGCGTTTGGTGTCGTTTCCGACGCTGAGCTTGCACGCCAGCTGGGTGTATCAGTGAACTACATCCGCAAAGCGCGGATCAAGGCGAGCCAGCAATAAAGCGCAGACTCGCTTCAAAGCAGATAACATGGGCAGTCAGATCAGATGGCTGACTGCCAACTAACCACGAAGTCAGGCTTTAAACCGAGTACGGACGGCCTCACCACCTGATGCACAAGGCTCATTCAGCTAGCGCCACGCGCATCCATTTGGGCATATTGCAGTCCCACAAGGTGGCCAGCTCTCCGGGGTGGAGTGCTGCTTTAATCGCATCGATGCACTCCTGAGTAGCGCCATCTTTACCGAGATAGTAGAGGGCACTGATAGCTACCCCAACCCTGGTTCCTGCGCACTGCATGACCATCGGAGCAGCATGCACGAGCCTAATCTCGGCCTTCTCTATAAATAGAGATCGACTGGGGCCGCTGGTGTAATAGATAGGCATGACCGGCATCTGTGTGCTTAGCCCGAATCGCCTCACTGCATCAGCACCGTGAATCTGCAGCCTCCAGCGACTCTGCCTGGCAATCAGGCTCAGCAAGTCCAAAGGCCCAGGACGACGAACCCGGCCGGTGTATTGGCTGGTTTTCGGCCGCATGTAGATGCCACGGTACACGCGCACAAGCTCACCGCGGAGAACCAGTTGGGCGACTGCCTTGGAGATGGCCGAGCTCGAACCAAGCTCTGCAAGACACCTGATGCTGAAAGGCCTCCCCCTGCGCAGACGCTTAACACGCTGCGTGACGAGGTGAGATACCGACTGTTCAGAATGGGAGCGGGGCATCGCTATTGTGTCGAATCCAGCGAAGAGCAGAGCAATGGCTGGTGAAAGGCGATCACTCGTTGTCGGTATTCGACTTCAAGCGCTTCGTTTATCAGGCATTCCTCAAGGCGTCCCAGCGAGAAAACCTGGGCCGCAGAGGGATAGTGCCTGAGCAAGCTTTTCGCATAGCTGCGGATATCCTGCGGTAATCCCGTATGACGGGATAGCTCACGCAGGAATTCCTCGGTTTTGACAATGGCGCGGGTTCTTTCATAAGGAAGGGTCAATCTCGCTATCTCCTGGCCATAAACGTAAAGTCCCGGGCCGCTGGCTCGCCAGCGCCCGCCACCAAGCGCGCAGTTAGGGTGCAATGCCAACCAGTGTTTGCCGAGGAGAAAGCTGCGAAGCCTGCAGTCTTGGGAGATCCCATGCAGACCAATCCGGGTCAGTGTGCACGATCATGGCTGCGCTCCGTCTTGGCCTCCTGCCGTTCCATCCACTTGGCCAGGCCCCATATCGTGGTTCCCAGCGCCAGCAGCAGCCAAAGCAACCATTGCGGTACTTGATATTGGGCGCTTAGCAAGAGACCTGCGCCACCGCAAAGCATCACCACGAAAAACCATCTCATCAGCGTGCGCTCCCAATTACTTACGAGGCACACGTTAACTCGATGTTTCGCTGCGCTAACGCAGATGCTGCAAATTTCGTCAGATCCCAGACTGGGAAATGAGGACGGCACGCTTGCGGGTATGGCGCTGCTTTCCGTGCCCCGAGTCAGCTTGCTGTGGGTGAGGGGGGTCGGGCCGCACGCTAACGGCTAGGTCAGACGAGGCGACGGCAAAAGCGGAAAGAAGAGAACGCACCGCTGACCCAAGCACGAACTCCATAGAGTCCCTACTGCATAAAAAATATTGACAGCAGCAAGAGGCTAGGCGATATTGATCTCGCCATCATCTCAGTACGAACTGTACGGAGAGAAAAATGAGGTGCGGCAGGTGGCAGCCTGCCGCGATTGCAATAACTGACCCGTTAGGAGAGCTAAAGCTATGAAACTGTACCAAATCGCTTATGACCTGCGTAAGCAGCGTAACTACCAAAGCCTGTATGACCGCATCAAAGCCTATGGCACTTGGTGCCATGCCCTGGAATCCACCTGGATCATCGCCACGCAACAGTCTGCAGCCCAGGTTAGAGATAACCTCCGGTCCGCAATGGACGCTGACGACGGCCTGCTGGTGACCCGGCTGCAGGGAGACGCCGCCTGGTTTGGGCTGGACGCCGAAAAAACTCAGTGGCTACAAAATCAGTATCAGCGCTGCGAAGCCTGATGAACGCCTGCGCCAAGGATGGCGCTTCTACCCAGAGTTACTTATGCCAAACCCGTCATTCAAATTGAGCGATGTGGCCGATGTCCGTTCCGGATACACCTTCCGCGGCGCGTTGGAGCATGACCCTGCTGGTGATATCCGTGTTCTGCAGATCAAGGATCTGCGTCAAAGCTCGGCCATTGAGCCGGACACGCTAACGGCCGTCAGTTGGGATGCGCGCACCTCACCGCCGCTGCTCCAATCAAGCGACATCGCGGTGATCGCCCGTGGCGATAACAACAAGGCTGCTCTCTTCACAGGGCAGCAACCGGTTGTTGCCACCAGCCAATTCTTTATTGTCAGCACAAAAAAACAGGACGTCTTACCCGAATACCTGTGCTGGCTCATCAACCTGCCTCAAAGCCAGCGAAGCCTTGAGCGCAGCGGCAGTGCGATTCAGGCCATCAGCAAAGCTTCCTTGATGGACATGAAGATTCCCCTTCCGCCACTCGCCACTCAGCAGAAGCTGATTGCTCTGCAAGCGCTATGGGACGAAGAGGATGAGCTGATCGCGCGCCTGCAAACCAACAGAGAGCAAATGCTGCAAGGCATTTACCAGCACCTTATTAAGGATTGAACCATGAGCGACAAAGTAAACCAGGACGACATCAACAAGGCGCTGTGGGCTGCCTGCGATACCTTCCGCGGCACCATCAGTGCGGACACCTATAAAGATTTCATCCTCACCATGCTGTTCCTCAAGTACATCAGCGATGTCTGGCAGGACCACTACGACAGCTACAGGATGGAATACGGCGATGAGCCGGAACTGATCGAGGAGATGCTCAAGAACGAGCGTTTCGTGTTGCCGCGCAATGCCAGCTTCTATGCCCTTTACGATCGGCGTCACGAACCGGGCAATGGCGAGCGCATCGATCAGGCACTGCATGCCATCGAGGAAGCTAACGGCACCAAGCTCAAGGATGCCGGCAAGAGCGTATTCCAGGACATCTCCTTCAACACCGACAAGCTGGGCGAGGAGAAGCAGAAGAACACCATCCTGCGCCACCTGCTCGAAGACTTCGCCCGTGAAGAGCTCGACCTCAAACCATCCCGCGTCGGCAGCCTGGACGTGATCGGCAACGCCTACGAGTACCTGATCAAAAACTTCGCCGCCAGCGGCGGGCAGAAAGCTGGTGAGTTCTACACCCCGCCAGAAGTTTCCGAGCTGATCGCCGAGCTGCTCGACCCGCAGCCGGGCGACAGCATCTGCGACCCGGCCTGCGGCTCGGCCTCGCTGCTGATGAAGTGCGGGCGCAAGGTGCGCGAGCATCACAACAGCAAGCAATACGCCCTCTACGGCCAGGAAGCCATCGGCTCCACTTGGTCGCTGGCGAAGATGAACATGTTTCTCCACGGCGAGGACAACCACAAGATTGAGTGGGGTGACACCCTGCGTAACCCTAAGCTGCTCGATACCAATGGCCAGCTGCTGAAGTTCGATATCGTCACCGCTAACCCACCGTTCTCGCTGGACAAGTGGGGGCATGACGAAGCCGAGCACGATCAGTTTGGGCGCTTCAAACGCGGCATTCCGCCGAAAACCAAAGGTGACTTCGCCTTTATCCTGCACATGATCGAAACCCTGAAAGCCAAGACCGGGCGCATGGCGGTAATCGTGCCCCATGGCGTGCTGTTCCGCGGCTCCAGCGAGGGCAAGATTCGCCAGCAGTTGATCGAAGAAAACCTGCTGGACGCCGTGATCGGTCTGCCGGAAAAGCTCTTCTACGGCACCGGCATTCCCGCGGCGATCCTGGTTTTCAGCAAGGCCAAGACCGATGACAACGTGCTGTTTATCGATGCTAGCCGCGACTTTAAAACCGGCAAGAACCAGAACGTGCTAGGTGATGAGCAAATCCAGAACATACTCATCACGTACCGGCACCGTATTAACTCAGAAAAATACAGCCATCGCGCCAGCCTGCAGGAAGTCCGCGACAACGATTACAACCTAAATATCCCGCGCTATGTGGATACCTTCGAAGAAGAGGCCGAAATAAACTTGCTGGATGTGCGAAAAGAGCGCGAGCTACTTAAGGCGCAACTAGTGGACTTGGAAGCAACAATGTCAGAGTACCTGAAGGAGCTGGGTTATGGTGCCTGATGGATGGATGCTTAAGAGTTTTGGGGAGATTACAAATATTGCGAATGGGCAGGTGGACCCTAGGGTTGAGCCGTATTGCAATCTCCCCCATGTTGGCCCAGAGAATGTTGTCTCTGGCTCGGCAAGGGTTGTCGGTGTAAAATCCTGTATTGAACTGGACTTGATTTCCGGGAAATACCAGTTCGATCAGCATGCGATTGTATACTCGAAAATTCGCCCCAACCTTAATAAAGTATGTATCCCTGGGTTTAGCGGGCTCTGCAGTGCAGATATGTATCCAATATGGCCAAAAGATGGCGTGGATGCGCGTTTCCTTCTCCAATTAATGCTTGGCCCTGAATTTGTTGGCAGAACTACTGCTGTCTCCATGCGCACCGGCATGCCAAAAATAAATCGATCCGACTTGACAGCAATACCGGTGAGATTACCACCTTTGGCGGAGCAGCAGAAAATCGCCGAAATTCTTTCTACTTGGGATGACGCGATTACTTCAACCGAAAAACTATTGGACAATAGCTTGCTACAAAAGAAGGCGCTGATGCAAAAGCTACTAAATGGCCAGTTACGCCTTCAGGGGTTTCACAAGGATTGGCAAGTGTTGGCGCTTGGGAGATTATTTAAAGAGCGAGTGGAGACTGGCAAAGATAATCTCCCTCTGCTTTCTATCACGACAGAAGACGGCGTGATAAACCGTAATGATGTCGGTCGAAAAGACACATCCAATGCTGATAAGTCAAAATATTTGCGAATCTGCCCAAATGACATTGGTTACAACACAATGAGAATGTGGCAAGGCGTGTCTGGACTCTCAAGTCAAGAGGGAATCGTAAGCCCAGCATATACAATCCTAACGCCGCAGGCAGGTGTTGATCCGCTATTTTCTTCTTACCTATTCAAGCTTCCAGCTTTAGTGCATGTTTTTTACCGTCACTCGCAGGGCATGGTTTCCGACACATGGAATCTAAAGTATTCAAATTTTGCAAAAATTAAATGGCTGTTCCCTGCGCTAGAAGAGCAGAAAGCCATTGCAAGCGTTCTTTTAGCTGCTGATAAAAAGATTCAAGCCTTACGAGCAGAGTTAGCCTGTCTCACTCAGGAAAAAAAGGCCCTTATGCAGCAACTGCTAACCGGCAAGCGCCGTGTAAAAGTAGATGCGCTGGAGATCGCTTAATGGCCAAGAAACACGTCCCCTTTGTGATTGCCTATGACTTCGACGGCACCCTGTCACCCGGCAATATGCAGGAGTACGACTTTGTGCCAGCACTGGGCATCAAGCCTGCCGATTTTTGGCGCGAGGCCAAGGCGATGGCCCAGGAGCAGCAGGCGGACGAAATTCTGGCCTATATGCGGTTAATGATCGAGCGTGCAAACACCGCCAAGGTCTCGGTACGTAAAAAGAACTTTGCCGATTTCGGTGCACATATCCAGCTTTTCCCGGGTGTCCAGGACTGGTTCAAACGCATCACCGAATATGGTCGCACCAAAGGCGTCAAGGTCGAGCACTTCATCATATCGTCGGGGTTGCGCGAGATGATCGAGGGCACCCCGATCAACAAGTACTTCACCCGCGTCTATGCCTCGGGTTTTATGTACGACCATAACGATGTCGCGCACTGGCCAGCCTTGGCGGTGAACTACACCACCAAGACCCAGTATCTGTTTCGCATCAACAAGGGCAGCCTAGATGTGCACGATAACTCGGTGATCAACAAGTTCGTCGAACCCGCCGAGCGACCTGTGCCGTTCAGCAATATGGTGTTTATCGGCGACGGCGAGACCGACATCCCCTCCATGCGCCTGGTCAAGAACCAGGGTGGCCACTCGATTGCTGTCTACGGCAAAGGCAAACGCGGTGCCCGCGACAAAGCGCTCAAGCTGGTTAAGGAGGGGCGCACTAACCTAGCGACCACCGCCGACTACACCGATGGCTCGGCTATCGACCGCGCCGTAAAGGCGATGATCGACAAGGTAGTTGCAGACCGCACCATTGCGGAGGCGAACGGCTGATATGGCAAGTGGCGACCTGATTCTCTACAGCACGGACGATGGTCTGGCGCAGTTCACCCTGCGCGAAATGGATGGTCAGGTCTGGCTGACGCAACTGGAAATGGCCGAGCTGTACCAGACCACCAAGCAGAATATCGGCAAGCATATCCAGGCCATCATCGCTGATGGGGAGCTGGCTGAAGGGGCAGTTGTAAACCAGAAGTTTACTACTGCCGCCGATGGCAAAGACTACCTGACCCACCTCTACGCTCTGCCGATGATCATCGCCGTGGGCTACCGGGTGCGCTCAACGCGTGGCACCCAGTTTCGTCAGTGGGCCACCCGCTCCCTGAGTGAGTACCTGCAGAAGGGCTTCGTGATGGACGACGCCCGATTGAAGGAGCCCCGCTGGGACTACTTCGATGAGCTGCTCAAGCGCATCCGTGACATACGGGCCTCGGAGAAGCGCTTCTACCAAAAGGTACGTGATCTCTTCACCCTGGCCGAGGATTACCGCGCCAATGAGCAGGACACCGCCCGCTTGTTTGCCGAAGTGCAGAACAAGCTGTTCTTCGCCGTTACCGGCCACACCGCCGCCGAGCTGATCGTGCAGCGCGCCGATGCCAGCGCACCCAATATGAACCTACTTAGTTTCAAGGGCGACCGGGTGCGCAAGGCTGATGTTGTGGTTGCCAAGAACTACCTGAATGCCGAGGAGCTAGACCAGCTCAATCGCCTGGTCGGCATGTTCCTCGACTTCGCCGAGCTACGCGCCGAGCAGCGTAAGCACTTGATGCTCGCCGATTGGCGGCAATACATCGACAGCTTTATGGCCTTCAACGAGCAACCGCTGCTACGCACTGCCGGCAGCATCAGCCACGAGCAGATGAAGCAGGTGGCACATGAGCGTTATGAGACGTTTGACCAACACCGCCGCAGCGCCGAGGCTTTGGCCGCCGATGCTCAAGAGCTGGCAGAGCTTGAACGTCTGGAAAAGCGCCTGAGTGCAAAGAAGAAATCCAAGTGACCGGATTGCCCGCTCACTCGATCAGGGAGTTACACCATGGATTTGGAACAACTGCGCGCACTGCTGGCGAAGGCCGAGCGCTTTTATCAGCCTGAGCGAGAGCCGAGCATTTTTGCCTTGGGTGGGCGCGGCTATTACGAAAACCCCACCACGGATTTGCTGGCGTTCTTCCTCAATCCAGCGCAGGTGCATGGACTGGAAGAGTGCTTCCTCACTGCGCTGCTGAATTGCCTGCCCAATACCTCAATGCTGACGCCTAGTTTGCGAGCGGCGCCCCAGCGCGAGGTGGTCACCCATAACAGCAACCGTATCGACCTGGTGCTCCCCGGTGATGGATGGGATCTGCTCTTGGAAAACAAGATTTTCCACGGACAAGTGAACCCCTTTGCCGACTATGAAGCCTTCGCTCAGTTATGCCGTGCTCTCACCATCAGGCAAAAGCGTGCGGGTCGCATGGCATGGCTTGAGTTATGCGAAATTTATTGACGCTGCACGTCAGCAACTGGCTCAGCGCATGCTGACTCATCCTGTAGATAAGTGGCAGGTGTTTGCCCGCGACTTCCTGCTGCATCTGGAAAACATCACTGTGGAGAAGGCCATGGACGCCAAAGCCGTCAACTTTGTTATCGAGCACCTGCATCAAATCAACAAGCTGACGCGCCTCAAGGACCAGGTCATTGATGCCCTCGACGCTAAGGTGCTCGACAAGCTCGATGCCGAGGTGCCCGGCTATGCGCGTTATACCCGGCGGCACAATTGGAAGAATGGCCCCGCACTGCGTTATGCCTCAGACAACTGGAAAACTTGGTCTGACGTTGTGCTCTACCTGAGCGGTGCCAACAGCACGATGAAGCCATCGGTACGGGTATACCTGTGTGATGTTGATGAGACGCTGCAAGAGCAGGGCCGAAAGCTCTTCACGGGTAACGAAACCAAGGTATGGAGTGAGGGGAAGAACAACAGCATCCTGGGTTTTAGCTGGGTGCTGGATCACTTTGATGAAGAGGAAGTGCTTGGCCTGATCGTTGAGAAAATGAAGCTGCTGATGACTTTCGAAAACGGAATACGTGCGCAAGTCGGTCAGCACACTGAGGCTTAATTACATTGTATGTCAGATTACCTGGCGGCTTTTGACCATGTGGTAGCCATGAGGGCTGCCGAGTGATTGCAAGGAGTTGGATGTGGGTTTGCAAAAGCGTATCGGGGATTTGGTCGCCAGCGTAAGCGCGGGCATGTTTGAGCGTGAAGAGATCATCGCGGTATCCCTGCTGGGAGCACTCTGCGGGCAGAATACATTCTTATACGGGCCACCCGGCACGGCCAAGAGTCTGATTTCTCGCCGTATAGCCTGCGCCTTTGAGCAGCCAACCTATTTCGAATACCTGATGAACCGCTTCAGCACACCTGAAGAGGTGTTTGGCCCTGTGTCCATAAAAGCGCTGAAAGAAGATCGCTACATTCGCAAAACAGACAGTTATCTGCCCAAGGCCGATTTCGCCTTCCTTGATGAAATCTGGAAGTCCAGCCCCGCTATTTTGAATACCCTGCTGACGTTGATTAACGAGCATGTGTTCCGTAATGGTGAAGCCATTGAGAAAGCCCCACTCAAGGCCCTGATTGCTGCATCCAACGAAACGCCAGATGCCAATCAAGGCCTGGAAGCCTTGTACGACCGCTTTATTTTGAGGCTGATGGTGGGGCCCATTCGTGAAGCCCAGCACTTCGATCAGCTACTTAATAGCAAACCGACCGAAGCCAAAATCGACATCCCCTCGGCTCTACAGGTGAAGTCCAGAGAATGGGCTGAGTGGATGGTGCAATCACATCAGGTCAAGCTGTCTGCTGAGACGCTAACCATCATTCACTTGATTCGCGAACAACTGGAGCAGCAATACGAAACGCTCAAGGTTTATGTCTCCGACCGACGCTGGCAGCGTGCCGCGATGCTTATGAAGGCAGCAGCCTTCTTTAATGACCGCAAGGAGACCAACCACAGTGACGCCTTGCTGCTGCAGCACTGCCTATGGACGCATGAAGAGAATCGTCAGGCTGTCTGGGATATCGTTGCAGAAGCGGTAAAGGCCTGCGGCTTTGATAGCGGTATAGATTTGGCTGCTCTTGATAAAGAGAAAGAGGCACTAGACAAAGAAATCAATAAAGAACTCTACCACTCGGTCAATGTATACAAAACGACAAAAATAGCAGAGAAAGAATTTTTCCAATGCGCAGTGACTTTTACACCTGATTCGAGCTACCACAGAAGCTATGAAGAGTCATTTGACCTATACATACCAAAAGAAAGAATAAAGTCGAAAGATGTCTTTCATCCAGCGGATGAGCGAGGGAACGAAAATTCCGAAATTGAATGTCAGTTTGATGGGCAAGGCACTTGCCAGCTAGATTATACAGGAGGCCGATATAATTATAAGAAAGTTAACTTCACGCCAGAGGTCTTGTTTCACAAGGGCGACAAGAAAGATGACATCAATAAGCGCTTAATATCTTCGCTATCTCATTCCGTTACAGACATTAAAAAGCAGCTTAACTTAACGGTTAGGCAAGTTGAGAAAAAGCGCAAGCATTACGAGTCCATGCTGAAATCCCCTTTTGTACCTAGTGCAAAGTCCGCGCTGGCCATTTCCGGTGTCGCCGCACAAATCGAAGGCTTGCAACTTCGTATCAAGGACTGCGAACGGCTGGAAGAGTTATGCCGCTAGATCACCTAGCCAGTGCTGCCAAGGAGGTTGGCGATAACGTTCAGCGTATATTCGCGTCGCTATTAAGGAACTCTGATTCGGCTGCAGATTACGTAGCAGAAAGGATTCGGTTATGGCAGTCGGTCTCGGCTGCTGAGCTGAAAGCTGAGTTCCCCTATGCGCTATATGAGCAGCAGCTATCGAACTGGCAAAAGCGGAACCAATCTCCCCCTGTTTCGAGTGCAGATCTGGCAGCAGCTGTTGCGGAGTATGTTGCGCTCTGTCGTGTAGCCAAACTGCCGGACAATCAATCTTTTTGGCAGCGTGAGCTAGCAGCGGTGACGGCCTCTCAAACAGTTACCAAAAAACGTCAGGCCGATAGCACCGTAAGTGCCCGCCTTTTGCGAGATGAATGGCAAAAGGCGCTAGATAAAGCGCGGGCCGAGTGGGAGCTTGAGCGCATATCCATGCTGCGCCGGCAGTTCATGGAGGAGCTCGAGGTATTTCTGCAGTTACTGCAACAGCTTCAACAGCAGTTGGAAATGCTGGGGTTGGACCCGGGTATATTCCTTGACCTGTCCAAAGGCAATTTCTCTGCACAAGAGATCGAGCGCTTTAAGCGGTGGGCTAACTACTTGGCCAATGATCCGGGTGTTCGGTCGCTATGTGATTTGCTAGGCAAGCTGCGCCAGTTGGAGTTGTCAGAGCGCATTGAGCGGGCTCAAGTGCGTTATTCGCAAGACATCGAGTTACCGGATATCAATTCGCGGGAAGAGATCATCGGCATTCGCTTGGGGCGTGATATCGAGCATGTGCTGCCGAGTGAGTTGGCGCTTTTGGCTGACCCCGAAACGTCCATTCTTTTCGACCTCAAGTACGTCGAGTCACGGCTGATGTGTTTTGACATGCAGGGCATTCAGCGCGTGCAGCAACATCACCAAAAGGAAGAGCTGCGTAGCGTTGAAGAGGCAGCTAAACAAGGGCCAATGGTGATCTGTGTCGACACCAGCGGCTCTATGAGCGGTATGCCTGAGACGGTTGCCAAAGCCGTGGCGCTCTTCATTGCAGGCAAGGCCAGGCAGCAAAAGCGAGCATGCTATTTGATTAATTTTTCCACCGGCATCGAGACGCTGGATCTTGGCGACGACTTTGGCATGGAGGCGTTGATCAAGTTTCTAGGCATGTCCTTTCACGGCGGTACGGATGCGATCCCGGCATTGGATCATGCGTTGGGTGTGATGAAAAGCGAAGCCTATGAACGAGCAGACCTGTTGATGATTTCAGACTTCATCATGGCTAGCTTGCCAGAGCATTTACGCCAGCAAATTGAGCAGCAGCGTACTCATGGCAACCGCTTCTATTCCCTGGTCGTAGGCGATTGCTTTATGACTCAGCGTTTAACCAGCCTTTTTGATCATGAATGGGTCTATGACCCACACAGCAGCCAGATTCATGAGCTGATTGGTTTTCAGCGAAAACTGGATGGCCGCCCGGAGAATCACAGCGCATGACACCAACACCGAAATTTCAGGAGGAGTACAGCGCAAAGCTTCCTGCTCTGGCGCTGCTCTGCAACCTCGGCTGGGAATTCATGTCACCCGAGCACGCTCTGGCTGCGCGGGCCGGTAAGAGCGATGAAGTGGTGCTGCGTGATGTGCTGCGTGAGCAGCTGAGTAAGCGGCGCTTCCTGTTTGGAGGCGGTGAGTACCCGCTTTCCGCAAAAGCTATCGACAACCTGATCAGTGAAGTGTGCAGCCCTGCACTCAATGAAGGATTGATGGCTGCAAACGAACGGCTCTATAACCATCTGCTGTATGGCATCTCGGTGACGGAGTTCGTGGATGGTAAAAAGGCCAGCCCAACCGTGGCGCTGATCGACTGGCACAATCCAGCCAACAACAGTTTTATCTTCACTGAAGAATTTCGCGTGCTCCGCAGCGGCGGTGGGGAAGCGCGCAGGCCGGATATCGTTTGCTTCGTCAATGGCATCCCTCTGGTCGTAATCGAGGCCAAGCGCCCGGATGGCAATGCACAAAAAGCCCCGACAATCGACGAAGGCGTTTCGCAAAGCCTGCGCAACCAGCGCCATGACGAAATTCCCAAACTGTTCGCCTATAGCCAGCTACTGCTGTCGATCAATGGCAGCGATGGGCGCTATGCCACCTGCGGCACGCCAGCTAAGTTCTGGGCGGCCTGGCGCGAAGAGGATATCTCTACCTCTGAGCTGTACACGCTAAAGAATCGCCAACTGACTGGTGTGCAGAAGGCGGCAATTTTTAGCCATCGCCCAGCGGCTGATCTGCACTGGTATGAAAACCTGATCGCTGGCGGCGAGCTCGCACTGACAGGCCAAGATCAGTTGCTCATTAGCCTATTGTCCCCAGCCAGGCTGCTGGAGATGACTCGTTTCTTCACCTTGTTCGACAAGAAGGCCGGCAAGATCGTCGCGCGCTACCAACAGGTTTTCGGCATCAAACGGCTGATTGAACGGATCAATCAGAAACGCAAAGACGGCGGTCGTGAAGGTGGTGTCATCTGGCATACAACCGGCTCGGGCAAATCATTCACCATGGTTTTTCTGAGCAAGGCGCTGATCCTGCATGACTCTCTCAAGCAGTGCCGCATTGTGGTGGTCACCGACCGGGTTGACCTGGAAAGCCAGCTGAGCAAAACGTTTGCCTCGGGCGGCGAACTGGCTGGCAAGAAGGATCGCGAGGCTGCCATGGCCACTTCCGGCACGCGCTTGGCTGAGCAAATCGGTAAGGGTAACGAGCGCATCATTTTCTCGCTGATCCAGAAGTTCAACAGCGCTACCAAGCTGCCGCAGTGCGTGAACACCAGCGCCGACATCATCGTGCTTATCGATGAGGGTCACCGTAGCCAAGGCGGTGAAAACCACATCCGTATGAAGCAGGCGCTGCCCAATGCAGCCTTTGTTGCGTTTACCGGCACACCGCTGCTCAAGGACGATAAGACGACGAACAAGTTTGGCCCCATCGTGCATGCCTACACCATGCAGCGCGCAGTGGAAGATCAGGCTGTGACACCGTTGCTCTATGAAGAGCGCATACCTGATCTGGATGTAAATGCGCGGGCCATCGACAGTTGGTTTGAGCGAATCACTGAAGGGCTAAACGAGCAACAGAAAGCCGACCTCAAGCGCAAGTTCGCCAAGAAGGGGCAAATCTATAGCGCGGATGACCGTATTCGCCTGATAGCTCTAGATATTGCAAACCACTTCGTGAAGAACATCGACGAGGGGCTGAAGGGTCAATTGGCCTGCGACAGCAAGGCCTCGGCAATCAAATACAAGCAGTACTTGGATGAGGCAGGCTTGTTCGAGAGCGCCGTTGTGATGAGCCCGCCGGATAGCCGTGAGGGCAACACCGATGTGGATGAGGCGGCCTCTCCCGAGGTAACCCAGTGGTGGAAGAAAAACGTCGGCAGCACGGATGAGCAGACCTACACCAAGCAATTGATCGAGCGATTCGACAAGGATGACTCACTCAAGCTCCTGATTGTGGTGGACAAGCTGCTGACGGGATTCGATGAGCCGAAAAATACCGTGCTCTACATCGACAAGCCACTTAAGGAGCACAACCTGATCCAGGCGATTGCTCGGGTAAACCGCCTGCACCCACTGAAGAAGTTCGGCCTGCTGATCGACTACAGGGGCATCCTTTCCGAGCTGGATACCACGATCCAAAAGTATCAGGATCTGGCCTCCCGCACTCAGGGCGGCTATGACATCAATGACATCGCTGGCCTCTACAACCAGATGAGCAGCGAGTACAAACGGCTACCCCAGCTGCATAAGAACCTCTGGGCGATCTTCTCCGATGTGAAAAACAAAGGTGATATCGAACAGCTACGCCAAGTGCTGGTGCCCAGGATGCAAGAGCGCGATGGGGAACTGGTTGATGTGAATCTCAAGGTACGCGACGACTTCTACGAAGCTCTGACCGAGTTCGCTACCTGCTTAAAGGTCGCTTTGCAGTCAGCATCCTTCTTCGAGGACACCAGCTTCAGCGATGCCGACCGCGCTCATTACAAGGAAACCCTTAAACAGTTCTCCAGTCTGCGCCAACTCGCCAAACAAGATGCCGGTGAAACGGTGAACTACGACCAGTATGCCGAGCAGGTACGTAAGCTGCTGGATAAGCATGTGGTAGGCGTCGAGGTGAAAGACCCCGGCGGGGTTTATGAAGTCGGCAAGATGGGGCAGCAAAAGCCTGAACAGTGGAGCGAGGAAAAGACGCGCAACGAAACAGACATCATCAAGACCCGTGTCAGCAAGATGATTGAGCAGGAGTTGCGTGATGACCCCTACGCCCAAGAGGCGTTCTCCAAACTGCTGCGCCAGGCCATCGAAGAGGCAGCAAAGCTATTTGACCACCCGCTTAAGCAATACCTGCTATTCCACGAATTTGAGCAGAAGGTGCAGGCCCGCAAGCTCGATGAGCTGCCCGATGTGTTTGCGGGTAACCGGCATGCCCAGGCGTACTTCGGCATTTTCAAGAAGAGCCTTCCTGAGGCCTTGGTTTCAGCTGATGAACAGGCACAGGAGCACTGGGTAAAACTAGCTTTCAGCCTGGATGAAATGGTCACGACCTCAGTGGCTGAGCACTCAATCAACCCACAAAATATCGAAAGCGATATTCGTAAGAAGCTACTGCCGCTGCTCTTCAAGGAGTGCAAAGCGGTGGGCGCTGGTATGGACCAGGCGAAGGCCATGGTTGAGTGGGTGGTGCAAATTACGCGAGTAGGCTTGTCGGGCTTATGAGTGTACCCATCGTCATGAGCGCTCCACCTGCCTCCGCAGTGTCGAGCTGGCTGAGCTTCCACTATGCCGATGAGTTGATACAGGTTGAAAGGGCGCGAAGGGCTCGCGAGGTTTCACGTATTCTGATCAAGGTTGATCCAGACTGCCGCGTGCGCGTCAGTGCGCCGGATGGCGCCAGCGATGAACAGGTATTGGCCGCGCTGAAGCGACGCGGTCGCTGGATCTATGAGCAGCTTCGTGAGTTCCGTGCTCAGCTAACGCACGTTCGCCCGCGGCAGTACATCAGCGGGGAAAGCCACTACTACTTGGGCAAGCAGTATGTGCTCAAGGTGATTGAGGCGCCTGATGAGCTACAGCAGGTGCGTTTGTTGCGGGGCAAGCTTGAGGTTTCTGTTCGAGTCAGGTCGGCAGAGAAGATCCGCGAACTCCTTTACGCCTGGTATAAAGCTCGCGCCCGTGAGGTTTTTGATCGACGTCTAGATGCTGTCTTGCAACAAGCCCTTTGGGTTGCAGCCAAGCCGCCACTGCGCATCCTAAGCATGCAAACACAGTGGGGTAGTTGTTCACCTGCGGGCCGTATCACGCTCAATCCCCACTTGGTTAAAGCATCCCGCGAATGCATCGACTATGTGATCTTGCATGAGCTTTGTCACATCGCCGAACACAACCACAGTGAGCGGTTCTACCGCCTTATGCAGCAGGTCATGCCGCATTGGGAAAAGACAAAAAAACGTCTGGACGGTATGGCGGCTGCCTTGCTGAACGGAGGCTGAGAACCTGTTGATTCACGTGCATCCATCAATGCACTTGATCTCCAGACCCCCACAAGCCGGATGAATCCGTCGCCTTGTTTTGAGATTGAAAAAAGGACACGATCCAAGGACAGCCTTTGAGGCAGCTCACTCGTTCACAAAAAAGGAATTATGTGTGCCGCTTGTCCAATGGATTTCAGATTTTTTATCTAGGCGTGGACTGCAAGAGCCGGATGGTCGCCCCCTATTCGCCTATAAGACCTCATCAGAAGAATTCGAGACACTACGTCAGCTCTTGCATGGGCTCAACCTGGGGCAACACGCGCACCCCGAATATGCCCAGGCCTGGCTACTCTTTGCGGCCGAATGGTGGAAGCGCGAATATCCAGGGGGAGCATGGCGCTGGGGACCACTGTGCGAGGCCGCCGGCCAGAGAAAGGTAGCTCACGAGAAAACCCGCAGCCTGGTAATTGACGGGCGTCGTCAGTGGCGTCTGCAAACCACTATAAAAAGTGAAGGCAAACGTTTCATTGGCCTGGTCGCGGTCAATGGCGGTCTGCCAATGCGGCTCGTCGAGTCGGCTCAAGGCGGGCTATCGGGGCTCCTGCGGATGGTGAGTGAGCAGGCGCTTCGCTACAACCTACACGATGAACAAGTGCACCAGGCCATAGAGGCCCAGGCCGCACTTTTGCCGGCCTGCTACCAACAGGCGCCGGTCTACGAACTGCTCGAGAATCTGGTCAAGGCGGTACTGCACATCCGCAAGACCTATTCATTGCAGGGCGCCCACGATCCGATCTCCAGACTGCGAGAAGAGTGCCCACACTGGGAAGAGCTCTTTCCTATCGCACTCGACTCTCAGGCCGCAGCCAGCCTAATCAAGGGTTTGGTCAAGGGGATAGTCAGTATAACGCCCCAGTCTCGGCGCCCCCCTTTCCAGATACAACGAGGCCTGCGCTTCAGTTCCGATGGCTCTGCTCCCGTCTACGAGCTGTCTTTCGCGATGCAGGCACAGGCAACGCGCGAACAGGTTGCAGAGGCATTGGGAACAACCGGCGCAGCGCTGCCGCCACACTTTCAGTTACTGCTACGCATCGGTGAAAGGGAATATTTGGTCGGCGAAGCCCTGCTTAGGGGTGAGGAATATCAGCTTATCGCTAGGCCACTACCGACAATTCGCAGTCTTCACGAACCCGCACAGCTGATTGTTAGTCGCTGGGGCGCCACCCTGCAAATCGCCAACCTGCCCGGTGGTGAAGCCTTGAGCCCTGACGAGCCGCTAATCTTCGAGAACGCCTATCCCTTTGCCCGCTTGCTCGCGCAAGGCGATGCACTGGTCAAGGGGGAGTCGGCACTGGCGCTCATGCCAGTAAAAACCATCGTATTTTCTGAAGAGGGTGAGGCTCGCGAGCTTTACGACGGCCTTGCAGATGAACAAGTGCTAATAGAGCTTCCGGCAGGCGTAACCCGACTGACCTATCGAAAACAACCGTTCATTGTCACCATCAGCACCAGCGCTTCCCACCACCCCGAGGCTTACTGGCAGGGTGACAGTCTAGAGTTACTCTCCGTACCGGGATTGCTGTTCCGCGGTAAACCACGCCTGCGAATCGAACAGGCAACGGGCTTCACTAGCCATGCGCCAGCCCATGAATTGTTTGTTCGAGCGCAAGGAAAGGAGGTCAACCTCGCCCAAGTCAAAGACCCAGGACTGTGCCGGTTGATCTGGCGTAAGGATGGTCAGCGCTTGATGAACAACCGCGCCGTGCTTCTCCCGGAAGATGCGTCCATCGCATACGTCCCAGGTGCCAGTCCATTTGAGGGCAGTGTGCGTCTCCGTCTTTGGCCTGACATTCCCGTCCACTGCGAGAACGAACAGATCGAACTGAAGCGCCATCACGATGGGGCAGCTCTGATCCTACAACTGAAGAGCATTGGCAGCCGGCCGGCCACCACGGTTCCGCTCTGTCTGCAGTGGCCCGACGGGGAGCAGAGGCTCACGTTGCCGTTTCCCGGTTATGGCGTTACGTTGCTATGCAATGACATCCAGCTCAAATCGAATCAGGCCCTGACCATCGAGGACCTGGTCGGCTGCCGTGCTCTGCTGATGTCAGCCCAGGGAGCCGAAAATTGGCTGGTGCGCCTGACGTCTAGCGGCGATGCCCCCCGATCCACCCTGTCTCAGGAAATTCGCTATACAGGTATTCGCGAAATCCGCCTATTCGAGCTGATACCGGCGATCCAGCAGATGCTGTCCTGCCACCCAAGGCTCGATCATGTCGTGCAGCTAGAGCTGATCCACTCCCACCAAACACATGCTCGCCTACAGGTGGGTCGCTACTCGACTCAACTTCGCCTACACAGCGACCGCGAGATGGCGTCCCTGAGCGATGGCGGTCGCGACCTGCTGCTCGATCAGGAAGAGGCCGAGGATCTGGTTCAGGGCCTACCGCTGGCCGAGCCGGAGCATGACCCCGTCAGTCTGCCACTACATTTCTCCGAGCAGGTGTTCACAGGCAACTGGAAGGTCAGCCTGCCGGACGATGCCGTGGGCCCCTGGCTCCTATACACCCGCGATGACTCTCCACTACACAGCCGTCCGACAATTGTGCCGTCGACCGCGAACGACTTCTCAAAACCCCTGACCCCTCTGAGAAAGGCGCTCTGCGAGGCGAATAGCGAAGAGCGCATGCACCTGCTAAGGGCCACACTGCGCTTGATGGCCGCAGCCCCTAAGGTCGAGGACTGGCAGATTCTGGAACTGCTGCTAGACCGGCTTCACCATCTTCCGCTAGCCAGTTTGGATATCTGCCAAGCACTGATCCGTGAGCCGCAGGCGCTTGCCATGGCCACGTTGTTGCTAGACGACTTTTCCAGCCGCCTGGCCGAGCGCCTGCCCTGTGAGCTGCCCTTCGAGTGGCTGCTGATTGCCCCAGAGCATTGGTTCGACACCTTCGCGACACTGCGCCAGCAGCTGGCAGCCAACGATCCCCGCCTGCTATCGGTGATCCGCAACGACATCCAGAGCAAGAGCCTGTTCCTGTCACGCTGGCAGCCCGCGCTGCGCTTCATCTTCGATCAGGGCTTGCACCACTCCTTCGATCTACAAAGCCAAGATGTAGCGTTCTTCCTAAAAAACCCGGCAACGCTCACCGCCTTCTGGCAGTCGCACCTATTTGATGGCGAGAACTCGGCCATGCAGCAGATGTTCCGGAGGAACCCTGCTGAAACCCATCAATATCCCGGCAGCGGCAATACAGATATCGGGGCATTCCTAAAAACGCCACAGGGGAAAATGCTCCTGCTCCAAAGCAAGCTCCCTACCAACGACTTCAAACTGGCCGTGGTGATGCTGCCCTTTATGGCTGCGTTCGATACGCATGCCGGCCATGGCCAGAAGTGGCAAGCCGACCCGGTACGCCTGTTCAGTCTTAGAAATGCCCGCCAGTTCGATACTGTCTGGTTTGACTTAGCCTATGAGCTTGGCCTGACTATGGCGCAAGCCGACTCGATGCAGAAGTGAATCCCGTGCTCTATCAAAAGAATTATTTCTCCGCCCTGACCAGCAATCTGAGTACCCGCAGCGAACGCGCTGCTCAGGGCCTACTTAGTCTTGGTAATCCCCATCTGCGTCAGTTCCTACACGATCAGCTGACCGCCTCCCCCGGCACGCCGGGCGCCTGGCTGGCAGATCCGGTTTTTGAGCCAACCTTCGGCTGGGAGGAAAGCAACGAAACCATGAGCTCCCTGGCCGGAGGCAACTTATTGCACCAGCGCCTTGCCAGAGCCATGGAATCACCGCCCAAGGATCTTGCACAGGAATATGCCTTCCCCAGCAACCGCCACCCTTTCACCCACCAGTTGGCGGCCTGGAAAATCCTGAACAGTTCGGAGCCACAATCACTCGTGGTTACCAGCGGCACTGGTTCGGGCAAGACTGAATGCTTTCTGGTCCCTGTCCTTAACCACTTGGCGAAAGAAATAGACTCGGGCGAAGACCAAGAAGGTGTGCGCGCACTGTTCATCTACCCGCTGAACGCGCTGATCAACTCGCAGCAAAATCGTCTGGATGCCTGGACTGATGGCTTTGGTGGACAGATTCGTCACTGCTTGTACACCGGCGCGCTGGAGAATGAGCGCAAGGCGTCCGATCAGCAGTACAAAGGCCAGGTGATCGATCGTAAGAGTCTGCGCGAGCGACCGCCGCAGCTGCTCGTTACCAACGCCACTATGCTGGAGTACATGCTTATCCGCAAAGAGGATGAGCCGATCCTGCAGAAGTCCGCCGGCAAGCTACAGTGGATCATTCTTGACGAGGCGCACACCCATATCGGCTCCCAAGCCGCAGAGATGGCCCTGCTGCTGCGCCGAGTAATGCTGGCCTTCCAAGTCACGCCGCAGGACGTGCGCTTCGTTGCAACCTCGGCCACCTTCGGCTCGGATACGCAAACCATAGAGAGCTTACGCAAATTTCTAGCCGACATCGGTGGAGTGGCTCCAGAGCAGGTGCATGTCGTGCAGGGGCACCGGGATATTCCTAACCTACGGAATGCAATACCAGATGCCGCGCAGGATACCCCTGAAGCAATCAGTGCGATTGAATCCGAACAAGAGCAATCGACGCTGCGTTACCAGCGCCTGGAGGCGAGTCCGACCGCTCGGCGACTGCGCTCCCTGTTCACGCCAGATGGACAGGTGAGGCCGCAAAGTCTGCAAGGACTGACTCGAGAGTCCGACCTTCCCTCGGCTAAGGTACTTGCCTGGCTGGACGTGATGTCTGGTACCAAGAATGCCGACGGCCTCTCCTTCCTACCGCTACGCGCTCACCTGTTCCACAACGTGATACCGGCGATTCGCGCCTGCGTGGATCAGAACTGCCCCCACAAAGCCGGCACAGGTCTGGAGCATGCCGACTGGCCGTTCGGCATGGTTTATCTGGAAGAGCGGACTCATTGCAATTGCGGCGTCCCCCTCATGCCGCTGGTGTCCTGCGAGGAGTGCAACGAGAGCTTTTTGCAAGCGAAGCCTACCAGTAGTGGAAAACTAATTGATCAATCGCAACAGCAGGTCGACGAGTTCTCTCTAGATGAAGAATCTACTGATATTGAAGATCCGGCTGACACCGATAACGACGCACTGAGCCAGATACTGATTACCAACCGCGATGTCGGGCACGTCCGCTCTGAATATCTTGATCGTAACAGCCAGAAACTGATGTTCGATGGTCCTAAGGATGGCTACATCGAACTACAGATCTTCCAGAGCAGCAGGAATGAGTGCCCGTGCTGTGGTGCCACTATCCAGGGCCGCGGTCTACTTCGGCCAGCCCGCGTCGGCACGCCCTTTACCCTGAGTACAGTAATTAGCACCCTGCTGGAATTCTGCCCGCCGGATCAAATGCCATCCGGCAAGCCTTTCCAAGGTCGCAAACTGATTTCCTTCACCGACAGTCGCCAAGGAACGGCACGCATAGCAGTCAAGCTACAGCAGGACTCTGAGCGGAACAGGATTCGCGGACTTATTTATCAGCGCCTACTACAAGCCCAACCCGTTACGGTTATGTCAGAGGAGGAGCTACAGGAGCTCCACGAGCTACAAGCACAGGCTGCTTCGCAAAAACTTGAACGCTATGCGCAAAAGTATTTGGAGCAGCTAATGGAAAAGCAGGC
>JYMV01035532.1_pt1 | contig 29467 bp, 27 predicted proteins | sample 338911 | NCBI WGS metagenome assembly JYMV01 (sample SAMN03354496, study PRJNA234377) | hydrothermal vent metagenome | biome: Deep sea; feature: Hydrothermal plumes at the Eastern Lau Spreading Center, Western Pacific Ocean; material: Seawater | place: Tonga | collected 2009 | depth 2000 m m
GTACGTAGAGAAAAGACGATCCTTTTGGAGCACAAAGCCATTTGTGGCAAGCGGCTATATACACGTCCGGGTCTATTTCTGAAATATTCAGCGGAATCTGACCCGGCACATGGGCGCCGTCAACGATGGTCAGAATGTCTCGTTCGCGAGCACGCTGGCAAATTTCATGTACAGGGAAAATAAGTGCAGTTGGGCTCGTAATCTGGCTTATAAAAATTACTTTTGTCCGATCAGTAACACCATCCCAAAAATGTTCGATAAATTTATCATGGGTGGTAACCGGAAGGGGAATATCATGCTGAATAAGTCTTGTGTCTGACATAGTACAATAAGCCTCCCACGCTCGGATGAGGGCTCCGTACTCGTGATCTGTAGTCAAAATTTCATCACCCGGCTTCAGGTCCAAACTGTTAATGACCGTATTCCCTGCTGTGGTTGAATTTGGGACAAAAAACAAATCATCACTTTCGCATCCAACAAATTCACCCAAACTGTCCCGTGCTGTTTTCAGATGTGTATAAACATCTTCCGCCATAAACTGTACAGGCTGGCGCTCAAGTTCCTTTTGCCAGTACTGGTATTTTTCAAACACCGTTTGCGGGCAGGCACCAAATGAACCGTGGTTAAGAAAAGTTACATTAGGCGATAGAAGAAATTTATCCTTCACAATAATAAAAGAAACGTTATCTTGCTAAAGCTCCCATAGGGTCCCATGGCGGTAACTTTACCGGCTCTCTTTGAAAAATCTCTAATTCTTTCTCAAACAAATATTTTTTATGAACTACAATCTCATAATTATATTCATCAAACCATTTGTCTGTCATTATATCGTATCCTTTATCTCCCCGTTTGTTGCCCCAGCTGTTTTCCACACGCCATTTTCGAGGTTTCCCTCCTTTATCCAAATCCACTCCGGTAAACAGCATGGCATGAGTCATTTTGCTGTCTCCATATTCCAGCCGGTCTGCCTTATTCATGGGAAAATCTGTACCATAAAAGAGTTCAAAATCAAACAAATCCATATCCATAACACCCAAGTCGCGATGGAAATGCTTGCCCACATCACAGCCAAACCATACAGGATCATCATCGCGGATAGACTGAACAGCGCACTCCTTCAGGCGGGAAGAGGGTAGATTCAAATATCGGATGATATCTCCCCCAACTACGTTTCCCAGATATTCCACAGTATATACTTCATTATAGGTTTTATCCGACATGGGGCAATTTATCAGACAGCTGAAGTCATCAAGATTTAGTCCAACGTGATCTGAAAAAAATCGTTTGGGGGTGAGATTTTCAAAGCGGTGAAATTTTTTATCTTTATCTCTCACCTGCCAATCAAACCGAACCGGCGGGGTCCCCAGGTGAATGACAAGCATTTGATAGATAACTGCCAACATTTCTTTTTTCATCCTATGGAGAACTGTTAAATTTTTCCCTTCGTTATAAGCTTCCCTCAGAGACTTGGCAAACTCCCGGAGCTTGCGAGTAATCATTCGGTTCATACGCATAGATTTACTGGACTGAAAACTTTCAGGCATCTCTGTTTGGGGTACCACACCGTACTTCCGGATCAGGTTAACAAACATGTCCCATTGTCCGCCATCCTGAATCGGGTTTTCTAGTAAATACATTATCAGTCGACTATTCCACGGTTCTACGGAAGTCCGTATAATGTTTTCCAAGAAATAATTGGCTTTTTCAATTTTATCCCAGAACATAAAATAACTTTGAGAAAATTCAAATTGCTTCAAATTATATTTCCGCCCCAGATAAATCCGGAAAAGATTAAGACCTGCAAAACCCCAACACCTCCCGCTTGATTTCTGGTTAGTGACTTCTAACTGACCGCTGACCATTTCAGAAAATGTATGGTCAATCCTGCGGAAAGCTTCCCAATCCATTGCCAGATCCGTGATCTCCCCTCGTGCCGCTGCATTCCGTGCCAGTTTAATTTGAGCATTTTCTTCAATGCTTTTTTGATATTCCTTAATTGTTTTCAATAAAATCTTTGAACTCATACGTTTTTCCTTTAGTTAATCTGTTAAATTTCTTTACTAACTAACCGTTATTCTAGTTAGATTGAATTAATTCACTAATTTTATTTCTAGTAAAATCTCTTAACTGCTCTACAGTCATATTATTATACTCCTCTTTCTTAATTAATTCCCCAAAATGTAACGTAAGTATACCCGGTGTTAACCGCCAATCATTCTTGTTTTTAGCATCAAAGGCTCCTTGAATACCAACAGGAACAATAGTAATACCGGTGTTTTTTGCCACATGAAAAGCGCCTTTTTTAAACTGTCCCATTTCTCCTGTGAGTGTGCGGGTACCTTCCGGTGAAATAATAAAAGAAGTCCTTTTTTTAACGGCCTCTTCAACTAAGTGCAAGCTGTGAATTGCAGCTTTCAGTTTCCTTCGTTTAATTGGAATGACACCATATCTCCTTACAAGATAACCCCATACTGGCCAACTAAACTGTTTATTCGCTCCTACAGCCGTAATGTAATGAGGAATAGCTGCTGCAAGCATAAAACTGTCAAACAATGACTGGTGATTGAAGAGATACAAATATGGCTGCTCTTTTTTCGGAGGAGGCGTCCCCCGCACAGAGAGCCATTGACCACCTGTTGCTAAAAGTATTCGACATATAATTCGTGCAAAAGGATGAAGTTTTTCTGGATGAATAAATAAAAGCAAAAACAAATACCCTCCCCCCACAACAAAAGTGAAAACAATAAACGTCAGGGGCCATAAAATCAGAGAAATTAAAGTCCTAAACATTGTCAGACTCAAAATTTATTTTGGCGAAAAGCTTATGATTGGCTTTTGGAAAAGGAAATTCAATTACTTGTTGAGGTGTTATCCATCGGGTGGGTTGATTTGACAAAATTTTCTTACCATTATGTAATTGACAATGGAATGCTCTTACTGTAATGGAAAAATGGGAATATCGGTGTTTAATTGGCTCGGTATTCTTTCCCAAGATAACATCAACACTACATTCCTCTTTGATTTCCCGTATCAAGGCTTTCTCAGGGCTTTCTCTATAATCAATTTTCCCTCCCGGGAGTTCCCAAAGTCCTCCTAAATGTTTTCGGTTGTCCCGTTTTAATATGAGGAAACGGCCTTTCTTCCATATCAGTCCCACAACAACATCGTAATGGGGAATATCTTTAGATAATTCAGGCCGGGGATATTTCTCCGGATGATCGGTCTGTGCAGCTCTACAGAAAGATTTCATAGGGCAGGCATAACAATGAGCCTGATTAGGGCGGCAAATCTGGTTGCCCAGGTCCATTAAGGCCTGGTTAAAATCTCCTGGTCGGGTTTTATCAATGAATTTTTCTAACTCCTTTTGTATCCGCCTAAAATTATATTTTGTAATGATTTTAATTCTCAGCATCCGTGCCATCACACGTTTTATATTTCCATCAATAGCGGGAAGCGGAATATCAAAAGCTATTGATAAAACAGCAGATGCAGTGTAATCACCTATGCCTGGGAGGGACTTGAACAGCTTAAATTCCTTGGGTATTTTACCATTATAATCTTTTAGGACAGTCTTGGCAGCACGATGAAAATTGCGGCATCGATTGTAATAGCCGAGACCTTCCCAAACCTTCAATAAGCTTTCTTCCTTAGCCTTTGCAACAGATTTAAGAGAAGGAAATCTTTTTAGCCATTTAAAGTAGTAATGTTTCACTCTTTCGGTCTGGGTCTGTTGAAGCATTATTTCAGATAACCATATTCGATAGGGATCTGACTCACTCCGCCATGGTAATGTTCTTTTATTTATATCATACCAACTCAATAAGTTTTTCGAAAATAGAGTATTTTCGTGTTTCATAATAATGAGAGTATATCTTCCAATTCATTAATGGATTCAATGATAAAATCCGGTTTAACATCAGAATGTGATAAATCACTTTTCCTAAATTTTCCTGTACGGACAAGCACCCCCTTCATACCTGTTCTTTGAGCTCCGCCAATATCATTAATCAAATCATCACCCACCATGATAACATCTGTTGATGAACACCCAATATCATCCAGTGCTGCCTGGAAAAATTCTTTGTTGGGCTTACCAAGCGTGATTGCCTGTTTACCCGTTGCATACTCCAGTCCAGTGACAATAGCACCGATGTCCAAATCCAGACCATCTCTCACTTGGAAATATTTCCCTTTATGCAATGCCAATAATTCTGCTCCATCCATCATATACCGAAATGCTTCATTCATATCATCATAGATCCAATCATGTCCTCGATCGCCCACAACGACGTATTCAGGTTTTTGATCACTGCAGTCAAATTCTGAATAATCTTCTTTCAGTTCATCACTGATGAGCAAATAACATGGCGGTGACCCGCATTTTCTTAAATGGGTAACTCCTGCTTGACCTGCAGAAATAATTTCTTTTTCTCGAACTATGAGGCCCCGACTATTAAGCTCTTGTGTAAGCTGGCCTCTAGTTTTTGTTGTGGTATTTGTAAGAAATCTGAAAGGAATACTTTTGTTTCTTAGTGAGTCAATGAGTTTTTGCCCTCCATCAATCGCTTGATTCGACACATAAAAAACACCGTCCAAATCAAATAATATCCCACGTTTTTGATCCATAAAATCCTTCAAAAAAATTTAGCCATTACTAGTAATGAGAAAAATAAAAAAAACCATTTTGGAGTATTGCTTTCTATTTTATTACGGTAATTTACAACTCCTGTTCTAAAAAATATTTGATTCTTAATATGATAATAAACCCCGTTTTAATTAACTTGGTTTATTGTAATTTTCTACCAGGTTGTTGTTTAAACCTATAAAATATCCACTCTATAAACTGTATAAACGATATTGATGTGTTTTGAACTGTTAATATTCTAATCGAAACCACCAAGGAGTCCAATCAAATCGACAACACGATTTGAATAGCCCCACTCATTATCATACCAATTCAATGTTTTTACAAAGTTACCTTCTATAACCCGTGTAAATGGTGCATCAAAAATAGACGAATGCGGATTCCCGATGATATCTGTTGACACCACCGGCAGAGTTGAGTACTCTAATATTCTCTCAAGCCCAGATGTCTGTGATGCTTTCAGGACGACCTCATTGATCTTATCCACAGTTACGGATTTCTTCAACTGAAACACAGAATCAACTACCGAACCGTCAGCCACCGGCACACGCATGGCAATACCGTCAAGTTTCCCCGCCAGCTCAGGAAGTACTTTCCCGACAGCACGGGCGGCTCCTGTAGTGGTTGGAATAATGTTTTCAGCGGCAGCCCTGCTTCGCCGCCAATCAGAATGTGGAACGTCAGCCAAGCGTTGATCATTTGTGTATGCATGAATCGTGTTAATAACACCATATTCAATTCCAAAAGCATCATTCAGAACTTTAGAAATTGGTGCAAGGCAATTTGTTGTACAACTGGCATTGGAAATGATTCTATGGTCAGGGTTTAATCCTTTGTCATTTACTCCAATCACGACAGTGTAGTCGATTTCATCTTTTGCTGGCACTGTCAGGACAATTCGTTTTGCACCAGCTGCCAGATGTTGTTTCAATGATCTTGTAGTCCTAAAGATACCCGTTGCTTCGACCACTACATCTACGCTTAACTCCTTCCATGGTAGATCAGCTGGATTGCGTTCTGCCAGCATTTTCACTTCGTTTGTAGAAGTATATAGTACATCTTTTTCAGTATGCACAGTATCCGGAAACCTTCCCATTACCGTGTCATATTTCAGAAGGTATATAAGTGCACCATTGTCAGCAATATCGTTGATTGCAACTACCTCAAAATCATCTCTGGTATTCAGTATCCGAAAGACAGAGCGTCCAATTCTTCCAAATCCGTTAATTGCGATTCTCATGGTTGCACCTCCACCCGGTCATTCAGGGTTGCATAGGAATCAACGACATCAAGCACTCTTTTCCCAAATCCCCAACCATTATCAAACCAAGAAATAGTCTTGACCAGTTTACCAGCAGCGATCATCGTTGCTTTTGAATCAAACACCAGGGTTTCGCCACTGGCGGTAAGATCACTGGAAACTATGGGATCTTCCGTATAACCTATAAGATCCTTAAATTCACTTTCGGCAGCTTTTTTTACGGCAGCATTCACTTCATCCACTGTGGGCACAACTTTGGGTTCAGTTGTGAGATCAATACATGAACCATTTGGTACAGGAACATTAAAAGCAACACCACTGAGTTTCCCTTTAAATTTTGGAATCAGGGATTCCACATAATAGGGAGCCCAGGTCTCGTTTGGAATAATATTCTCTACCGCAGAGCGACTTCGTCTTAAATCTGAACGTACGGCATCAGCCAGAGGTTGATCGGAAGTGTAGGCATGAACCGTGGTCATCATAGCCCGTTCGACTCCAAATTCACGGTCCAAAACAGTTAACGTCAATGCTAATACCTGCGTCGTCGCAGATGTGGTGGAAATAATTCTGTCACCGGGTTGTATTTCTTTATCGTTTAATCCGGGGATTACAATTCGATCAATTTCATCGATCGGTGGTTTGGAAACAATCACACGTTTTGCACCAGCTTTTAAATGCGGTTCAAGTTCTTTTCTCTTGCGGTATGCGCCCGTTGTATCAAGAACAATATCCACATCATAGGCATCCCATGGAAGTGCCCCGGGCGCGCCTCCCACCAAAAGACGGGTCCGGCGGTTACCGTAAATAAGGTGATTATCTTCAAGGATGAAGTCGTCTTTCATGGGTCCGTGAATTGAATCCCGCATTAACAAATAGTGCAGTGATTCCGGTTCGCCGAAATCGCTTATGGCAACAAATTCATAGTTTGGATTATCGTAACCGATTCGGAAAATATTCCTTCCGATTCTACCAAATCCAAACAATGCGATTTTTACAGGTGTTTTCATTCTATTTAATCTAAAATGACTATGATTTGGTTTTCACCTTAACAAAAAATTATGGGTTATTTAAACAAAATAAAATATTAGTTCACAAATGAGCAGTTCCACAAATCAAAGCCGGGGTATCATTCGGGATTATCATTAATCCAAAAGGTCTGATGTAATAAATTCCATCAGGCACACAATAAAAACACCCTATATTTTATAGGTGGTATCCTTTCTTACTATTAACACTCCCAATATTATAGTTTACGATATCTAATGTGTTATTAAAGTGAATGCCTGTTAACTGCAGGTGGTTTCTATCATCACAGCACAAACCTGATAGGGATCCATATTTGCAGCAGGCCGGCGATCCTCAAGGTAACCTTTCCCCGCATGGGCCGTGTCCATAGGTATACGGACAGATGCACCCCGGTCACTTACACCATACCTGAAATCATGGATACTACATGTTTCATGCAACCCCGTGAGCCGCTCTTCATTATGTGCACCGTATACATCAATGTGTCGTTTGTGTGCTTTCTCTAGTTTTTTACATGCGTCTTCAATGACTTTTATTCCGCCATCTTCCCGCATGGATTTTGTGCTGAAATTGGAATGAGCACCTGCACCATTCCAGTCTCCCTTTACCGGTTTCGGATGCAGGGTGGCATTTACACCATAATCTTCACCGAGCCGATAGAGGAGCCAACGGGCAATCCATAATTCGTCTGAAACAGCCAAGGGCCCTAAGGGCCCCACCTGGAATTCCCACTGGCCAGGCATTACTTCGGCATTTATGCCAGAAATCATTATCCCGGCTTCCATACAGGCTTCCATATGGTCCTCAACAATATCCCGCCCAAAAACTTCATCAGCACCAACTCCACAGTAAAAAGGTCCCTGAGGTGCAGGGTAGCCGCCTTCCGGCCAACCCAGTGGGTTACGGCCCAGGAAGAAAGTATATTCTTGTTCAATTCCAAACCATGGATCATGATCTTTATATTTTTCTACTACTTTTCTTAATGGTGCACGTGTGTTAGTAACGTGGGGTGTGCCATCAGCATTGTTAACTTCGGACATCACCAAGATATGATCACCACCCCGAATTGGATCAGGGACAAAACATACAGGAATGAGAGCACAATCACTATCGCTTCCTGCTGCCTGCATGGTGCTGGAGCCATCAAAACCCCACTGTGGAATATCAGCAACTGTTTTCACGGGTCCATCCATAATTTTTGTTTTTGAACGCAATTTAGATGTTGGCTTATGACCATCTAACCAAATGTATTCTGCTTTAAGTTTTGACATGTGATTTTTCTCCTAGGTTTAGCATTAATCCTTCATTTCAATATTTAATTTTATGCTTTCCTTGAAAGTTGAAAGCACAACCCACGTATGTGTCCGCACAACACCTGGCCAGCCTTGAATCTCTTTTAAAAGAGATTCAAGTTTACTTGAATTTTGCACACGGATTTTCAGCAAATGACTTCCTTCGCCTGTGACTGAGTGACACTCCAGCACAGAGTTATTTTTTTTTGACTGTACAATAATATCTTCATAGTGAGAGGATGATGAACTGTCTACAGATATAAATGCGGTTAGATCAAGCCCTAATTTTTTTGAATCTAATTGTGCTGTGAACTTCTTAATGTAACCTCCATCCAATAATTTTTTAATCCTTTCAGAAGCTGCCGGGACAGACAACTCTAACTCCTCGCCTGCTTCGCTAGCTGAAATGCGGGAATTGTCCTGCAATAGTTTCAAAAGTAAATGGTCTTTTTGATCCAGCATCCTAATAAGAATTTATTAAATATATTATAAATTATAATAATATAATTAACCTAATTTATCAGTTTCCTTAAATATTTTAGGAATTTGACAATATTTACCGTCGCCGTGTCTTTTTGCGTGTTAATCCTTTTAAAAAGATATTTAATTATAATTTAATGCTTGTGCCAATACCAGAAATCCATCCACCTGTCCCAAAAAAATAACCACTAATATCAAAACTATATCTCCCATAAGCATATGAAAGCCCAACACCAGAACTGCCTAAATAGTCCGAGGAAATACTGTTTCCTGTTTTCTGGAAATATTTGTCACTCGACATCCCCCCTCTTAATTGAAACCGGTAGGGTAATTGAAATATTCCACCAAAACGAAACCAGAAAAGTGGCAAATGAGCTAATTTTTTAACAAAACTTCCTACTAACCTAGTAGGAAGTTGTTCTTTTATTCGTGTGTATCGTTTAAATATAAAGCCATAATTCCCCAATGATAATCCAAGCTTTGCATCAAATTCATCAATATACAAAAGAGCCCCTACAGTAAATGTTATCAGAACCGACTGATAGGATTCTAGCTGGCTAAAAAATCCTCCCAGTGTGCCCCCCAAGGCAATTCTATTTCCCTCTCTTCTTTCCCCTACAGAAACAGTCAGCCATTCATCTCCAGAGGTATAGGGTCCTGTTTGATTTCCGTACTCATCATAACCGTCAAAAAACCCATAATTCAAATGTCTTAAACCAAAAGAATACACCCTTTTGCTTCGCGGCATGGATAAAGAAATAATCCCCGCCTCTATTTTTGCAGGATACAGCAAAAGTGCAAGATGTAAAGACCCTTTTCTTTCATTTAAAAGTGCTGGATTTTTAATGTCGCTTTCTACTGAAAGCATTGAAAAACCCGCACCAGCCATAGCAATACTTTGGGGGTGGTACCAGGTGTTTAATCCCGGATAAGATGTTTGGGCCGATAAAAGTCGAATAGCAAATACTATATAAAAATATAAAAAAAAGATAAATTTCGATTTCATGACTATCTTGGTTTTTCCTTTTGACAACTTAGTTTGATTTACTGTATTGAAACAGGGTTTATATCAAGAGAGGCTATAACTCCTGAATGGGTCTGCTGATTAATCTCCAAACCAAAATTTTGTTGAAGAAAATGATGGAGTTTTAATCCATTTTGATCTTGAGATTTAGCGGACTTAAAAACAATCTGTATCCGGTACTTACCTCGCAGCCTTTCCCTGTAACAAGGAGCAGGTCCAATAATATCCAGCCCTTTATACTTTCCAGATAGCCCTGATCGAACTTTATCAGCTTTACGCATGACAGTAATTTTTTTCTTACCCGAAAATACCAGATTTGCCATCCAGCTAAATGGAGGATAATTCAGTTCACGTCTTTCGCTAAGAGCCATATTATAATATTTTTTAAGATTAAGTTTCGTAGCTTGTTTTATAACGGCATTTTCCGCATCATAGGTTTGAATCACAACTTCACCGGGTTTTTTATGCCTGCCAGAACGACCCGATGCTTGATAAATCAGCTGAAACACCCTTTCCCCTGCACGAAAATCAGGGAGATGCAATCCTGTGTCTGCATTTATAATACCAACTAAGGTTACGTTTTCAAAGTCCAATCCTTTTGCAATCATCTGGGTTCCCAACAAAATATCAATCTTACCTAAACTAAATTTTTTAAGTACGTTAGTAATAGAGGAAATGGATCGTGTGGTATCAAAATCCAGCCGGGCCAGCCTAGCGCCCGGGAAGGATTCTATAAGAATATCTTCCACTTTTTGCGTTCCTATCCCAAGTAATCCCAGATTATGACCGGAGCAATGCTTACATTGTAACTTGACTACTTTTTTCTTTAAACCACAGAAATGACACTGAAGAGAGTTTCCAACTTTGTGGTAGGTCAGCGTCACGTTGCATCTCGGACACATTTCCATCTCACCACAGTCATTGCAACGAAAAATTGGAGAATAACCCCTGCGGTTCTGAAGCAAAATGATCTGTTCTGATTTATTTAGTCTGTCCTCAATTTTATCTAACAGAAGTCCGGAAAACACCTGCCCGATCTTACCAGCCTCTTCCTGATCCTTTTTCATATCTACAACGTACACCTGTGGATATTTCGCTCCCCCATAACGATGAGATAACTGAAGATAGGTGAATTTCCCCTTTATCTGGTTATAATAACTTTCAAGGCTGGGGGTAGCACTTGCCATAATTACCATGGCTTTATGAAGCTTTCCTCTCATCAATGCCACTTCTCTGGTATGATATTTTGGTGCTGGATATTCCTGCTTATATGAAGATTCTTGTTCCTCATCCACAACAATCAATCCAAGGTTTTTTACTGGGGCAAAAATTGCACTTCGTGCTCCAATGATTACTTTAAAATCACCCAAACAAATCCGTTTCCATGTCCAGGCTCGGACAGCCTGGGTTAACTTAGAATGCCATAAAGCAACAGTATCACCAAACACGGCCCTGAAACGACCTGCAATTTGGGGGGTTATTAAAATTTCAGGGAGGAGAATAATCACTGTTCGATCGCATGCTAACACTTTTCTGGAAATTTCAATATATATTTCTGTTTTTCCACTTCCTGTAACACCATGTAATAAATGGGAGGAAAACTTTTTTGGGTTTAACATTAATGAAAGGTCGTGTAACACCTCCCGTTGGTTTTTTGTAAAATAAATCTCCTTTGAGATCGGGTCAAATGTAAAGGCGGTTATATTCGGCGTCCTGGTCTCTTTAAGCAATTTAACTAACCCTTTCTCCTCCAGTCCTTGACAAGCCTTTAGAGGACTACTGGCAAAACTCCTCAGCTCCGAAACTTGAATAAAATCTTTATAATTTTTTAATTGGTCTAATATTTTAGCTTGGGTTGGAGCATTTTTGCCCAGTTTGCCCAAATTTGCATTATCCCCTTTGGATAAAATACGAACCATCCAAAGTGTAGGAGGAGCATACCGGGTGGATAATTTTGAAGGAAGCACTGTTTTTGCAACCTGGCCAATTGGAGTAAGGTAATAATCACTCATCCAGATAATGAGTTCCCATAATGGTTTATCCAAAACCGGCTTGTCATCTACATACGACCTAATCTCACGGACTTTGCCTTTATATGGATTGGATTTATGCACCGCAACCACAATCCCCCTGGCACTTCTTCTACCAAGGGGAGCGTTTACTCTGATACCAACAGCTATTTTTTCAACCAAAGGCGGTGGAGCTTTATAAGTAAATACCTTATAACTAGAGATTGGGAAAGCAACATCAACAAACATAATCATGAAAGATAGAAGGTAGATTAATCTCTAGGCAATAAAAAGCTAAAGAATAAATTCCTGCAATAATTCTTGTTTAGATGTGCGTAAATTTTTAACAAATTAAAATGGATAACCGCCTATTTAAATCACTAATAATAATTTCCATCGGACTCCTGTTCTTAAGGTTGGGATTTATTTTAACTACCATGGTAATTGATGACGAGGCATATTACTACATTTATTCCCGCCATTTAGCATGGGGATACATTGACCATGGACCACTCATCGCCTTCCTAATAAAAACTTTCACCACCATATTCGGAGAAAATGGCTTTGGGATTCGGGTTGGAAGTGTGGTGCTGCTTACCTCCTTAGGCTGTTTCTTATATATTTTTGGCAAAAAACATTTTAATCAAACTACCGGTGCAATTATGTCTCTAACAGTGCTCACAAATGTACTGTTCCATACAAATGGAGTAGTGATGACACCAGATGTGCCCTTAGTATTTTTCTCTTTTCTGTTCATTATATTCTACTATATGGCATTTTTTCATGACAAATCCTGGTTCCTGCCTGCCGGTATCTGCCTTGGATTTGGTCTGTTATCTAAAATATCAGCCTTGTTCCCAGCTTTGGGTATTTTACTTTTCCCAGTTCTTATGAAATCGTACCGTAGAATACTCAGACAAAGATATTTTTATTTATCTTTTGTTCTGGCTTTTATAATATTATTGCCTTTCATCATCTGGAACCTGCAGAATGACTGGACATTTATTCGATACCAGGGAGCTCATATTACAGAAGGCGGATCCATCAAAACATTTCTTGAGCTATGGGCTGGGCTGGGAATTCTTTTTGGTCCCATATTGTTCGCTGCCTGTTTTTTTCTCCCTTTTAAAGTACTGATCAATAGTAAAAATTTAGAGAATAAGACAGAACCTGCCCATATATATTTTGCTCTTACTTCTGTCATTCCTCTCATTTATTTTGTTACCCATTCTTTGTTTTTCCGGTTTGAATTGAACTGGCCGGCTCCAGCATTTTTGGGAGGTATTTTACTTTTTGCCATTAAAATGGGTGAAATTCCTGATAAAGTAAATAAAAAATTTATAATTCAAATAGTTTACTCCATATTCCTCGTATTGCTGGTTACTGTTCAAACCTATTTCCCCCTGTTGCCACTCAAGGGAAAATTAGATATTACCAATCGTTATCATATTTTTACCTCATTTCCCAACGAATTGCGAAACTATCTTGCAACAGAATCAAAATTTAAAAACTATAGGATTGTTGCAAATAATTACCAGATCCCATCTATGGTAAATCTATACATAAAACCAGAATTGGAGGCAACCTGTCTCTCTATCGGTTATCATAAAACACTGTACTCATTTCTTTACCCGGATGAAAATCTTTCTGGTGGTAATTACCTTTATCTTACCACAGGCAAAAATTTTCCCGATAAGCTAAAACGTTATTTTGATGAGATCCTATTGCTTCGTCAATTCAAATCTATACGAAGAGGGAAGGCTATTGCAAAATACAGTTTATGGCATGTAATAAATTACCACGGGAAAAGGGGTTATACAAAATTCCAGTAAAAACATTGGCTAGCAACCCACACAATAATCAAGTTAGAATTTAATAATAAATCCCTGAAAGAATATAAAAACCAAAAAAATTAATTTACGCTTTTATAACATAAACCTTTAAATCGGCTTCAAGATCTGCTGTGATCTTCACCGGTATATTGTAAACCCCTAAAGATTTAATAGGCTCCTCTATCAAAATTGCACTGCGATCTATAGATATTCCATTCTTCTCTAAGGATCCTTGAATGTCCTGTGAAGTTACAGAGCCGAATATGCGTTCTTCTTCCCCAACCTGCACTTCAATTGTAAGAGTTGTTTTTGTAAGTTTTTCGGAAAGGATTTTGTTCGCTTTTTCAATCCTGTTTTCCTGTGCTTCCTTAATATGTTTTTTTTCTTCAACTACAGCCATATTTCTCTTCGAAGCACGTAAAGCAAGGCCTCGAGGAACAAGATAGTTTCTTGCAAACCCGGGCTTTACATTGATAATATCACCCTCAGAGCCAAACCCTTCTAAATCCTTAAGTAAAATTATATCCATCACGAACCTTCCTGTTCAGTATTAATATAAGGCATTAAAGCAATATTCCGTGCTCGTTTGATTGCCCTGACCAATTTGCGGTGCATTCTTGCGGTAGAACCCGTTACCCTTCGTGGCCTGATTTTTCCCTGATCGGTGACAAATCGCCGTAGGAGTTTGGTGTCCTTATAATCAATATCTGTAATTGCATTCTCTTTAAAATAACAGAACTTCCTTTTTGTATTAAATGCCATGACTTCCTCTTTATTCTATTTTTAATTCTTCTTCAGATTTAAGTACTTCAGGTTCCATTTTTTCTTCAGAACTTTCAATTGTTTCTGCTGTGTCATCTGGCTCTTTCTCTTTCCTTTCTTTGTCCTTAGATGTTTCTTCCGTTCTTTCATCATATTTATCAGGTTTTTTGTCCAACAAAATTGTTTGATGTCTCAGGATAGATTTATCCAATTTCAAATACGTTTCAAAATCTTTCAGAAAATCAAATTTCTCAGCTTCAAAATGCAGGATAATAAACGTACCATATTTATACTTTTGTATCAAATAAGCGAGTCGTTTTTTACTCCATATATAATGATTAATAATTGACACCTTGTTCCCATTTAATTCATTAGCAACGTTTTCCATTAGTTGAATTAAACGGTCGTGTTCATAATTAGGATTGGCAATATAAAGTGTTTCATAGTATCTCATTTAAGTACTCCTTATTAAATTTTATTAAAATAAAAATGGGGCTACAACCAATGACACTACAGACATCAACTTAATCAGTATATTTAAAGATGGTCCTGATGTGTCTTTAAATGGATCACCCACAGTATCACCAACCACCGCTGCTTTATGAACATCGGAACCTTTTCCATATGATTCCCCATTTATTTCTGTTCCCTCTTCAATCATTTTCTTAGCATTATCCCAGGCACCGCCTGCATTGGATTGGAAAATTGCCATGGAAACGCCACTTACTGTAACGCCTGCCAGTAAACCACCTAAAGCCTGTGGTCCCATATTTACTAAATTGCCTAATAGTCCAATTAATATGGGCGTAACAACTGCTAATAATCCAGGTAATAACATCTCTTTAATGGCAGACTGAGTTGAAATTTCAATACAGCGTCCATGATCTGCTTTTGTCAGTCCTGCCTCATAAATAGATTTATCTTCATCAGACCAGGAGGACTCATCGCCCTTGCCCAATACTTCCAGTGCTGCTTTTAATTCAGGGATTTCTCTAAATTGACGACGGACTTCTTCAATCATAGCCATTGCTGCCCGTCCCACAGCGCCCATTGCTAAAGATGAAAATAAGAATGGCAACATAGCTCCAACAAACAATGCAGCCATAACAATTGGCTCTGAAATATTAATTAAAAATGGTGATTCGCCTAATTTACTTTTTATTATTTCACTAAATGCAGCAAACAATGCCAAAGTTGTTAAAGCCGCTGAACCAATTGCAAATCCTTTACCAATTGCAGCCGTAGTATTACCTACAGCATCCAGTTTATCTGTTCGTTCTCTTACTTCAGGAGGCAGCCCTGCCATTTCAGCAATCCCACCAGCATTATCCGAAATGGGACCATAGGCATCAACCGCTAATTGGATGCCGGTATTTGCCAGCATTCCCAAGGCAGCCATTGCAATGCCATATAACCCCGCATTCTGATGCGCAAATACAATTGCGACTGCAATTATTAATACCGGGATAAAGGTTGACTGCATTCCCACCCCTAAGCCAGCAATAATGTTGGTAGCTGAACCTGTGATGGATTGATCTACAACGGATTTAACAGGCTTGGTACCAGTTCCGGTGTAATATTCTGTGATGAGCCCGATTCCTAAACCTGCCGCAAGTCCAATAAGTGTGGCATAAAAAATGCCCATTGCGTTGGTTTCAACCGTATTGGTGATTAAGAAGTACATTACTATTACCATAATTCCGGAGGATCCAAATTCACCAATGTTCAACGCTTTCTGGGGACTGCTCCCTTCTTTCGCGGAGACCATAAAAGTTCCTATAATGGAAACAATGATTCCCGCTCCAGCAATATATAAGGGGAGGGTTACATAAGCTAATTCACCAAATATTGCCCAGCCAAGCACCATTGATCCTATAATTGCACCTACATAAGATTCAAAGAGGTCAGCCCCCATGCCTGCAACATCACCCACATTATCACCCACATTATCAGCAATGGTAGCAGGATTTAATGGATGATCTTCCGGAATCCCTGCTTCTACCTTACCAACCAGATCAGCACCTACATCAGCAGCCTTGGTATAAATACCCCCCCCAACCCTTGCAAATAATGCAATTGAAGAAGCTCCTAATGAAAACCCTGTAATAGCTTGAATTAATTTTTGAGAATTGGAAAATAGTTCAAAATAATTATAAATGACATATAAACCGGTTACACCTAAAACACCCAACCCTACAACGCTCAGACCCATTACGGATCCGCCGGTAAAGGCAACATTCAATGCTTTTGCCAAGCTGGATTGTGCTGCATTGGTGGTTCGATTGTTTGCTTTCGTGGCAACTCTCATGCCTAAAAATCCAGCCAAACCAGAGGCCAAGGCCCCAACTAAAAATGATATTGATACTAGCCAGGAATCACCGTTACTATTTGCAGCAAATGCTAATAGGCAGGCAACTATTACAACAAAAATCGCTAGCACACGGTATTCAGCTTTTAAAAATGCCATGGCACCATCAGCAATACTAGCACCAATCTGCTTCATTCTATCGGTTCCTTCATCCTGCCCATTTATCCAATTGGTTTTCCAGAAGGCATATAACATAGCCAAAACACCAGCACCCAACACATAGTAAAGATTATCCATCAATTCCTTTCACATTCGTATTTTCATTAAATTTATTCATTGTTTCTTTCATGTCATGTGTAAGAAAATAATCTATTCCGTCACATGCCTTTTCAATCATTTCATTAATTTTTTCAGTCCAGTCTTTCGGAAACGGTGACAGCACATATCGTTCAGATGGCCCCATTTCATTTTCAGCGGAAATCCCTATACGCAAGCGATTAAAATCTTCCGACTCCAGTTGATAGATAATTGACTCCAGGCCTTTGTGCCCCCCGGACCCTCCATTAGGCTTAAACCGCAAAGTTCCCAGGGGAAGATCAATATCATCATAAACTACCAGCAATTCTTCCGCTGTATTCTGGAAATATCTGCAATAGTCCGCTACAGCCATACCACTGTTATTCATATAGGTGGTCGGTTTTACAAGGGCAATATCGTTAGATTTTACCAGTAGATAATCGCCTTTTCCTGCTTGAAATTTCAAAGATCGTTTTTCGGCAAACTTGTCTAAGACCCAGAAACCGAAATTATGCTTCGTATCTGAATAGTTCCTGCCGGGGTTTCCTAAGCCCACCAGGACAGTCATTATTCAGAATCCGCTTCCTTGTCCTGTGGTGCATCCTCACCTTCAGCAACAGGTTTTTCGCCGCCTTCTGCCTCACCCTCTTCAATTGGAACGCCCTCTTCATCCAGCAAGACTTCTTCTTCCTCAACAACAGGCTCTTCCTCTTCCTTCGGTGCCTGCACACTAACAACAGTCAAGTCATTTGATGTTAAAATATCAAATTCTTTTGAAACAGCAATGTCTGCAACCGTTAAACTGCTATTCATTTCAAGCTCTGTGACGTCCATTGTTACTTGTTCAGGAACATTTTCAGGGAGGCAGCTAACTTCAAGAGAGGTAAGGCTCTGCATCATAACACCACCTTCATTTACCCCAATTGATTCCCCTACTAAAGCTATTGGCACTGAGATGGTTATTTTTTCATCTCGTCTTACACGCATAAAATCAATATGAATAATTTCATCAGTTACTGGATGATATTGAATTTCCTTTATCATTGCATACTGTTTGTTTCCGTCCAGTTCCAACTCAAAAATATGGCCACCCATATGAAGCGATTTCAACAACGTTTTTTTATCAAAAGAAAGATGTATACTTTCTTCGCCTTTAAAATAGAAAACACCTGGAATTTTTCCTTCTTGGCGAAGTGCTTTTGCTCCTTTAGATCCAGAAGCCGTTCTTTTTAATGTTTCTAAATATTCATATTGTGGTGTCATTTTATAAACTCCCTATTAAAAATTAAAAAGAGCACTTACAGATTCTCCTTTATAAATCCGGCGAATTGCTTCGCCAAAAATACCGGAAACTGTTACAAAGCGCATATTGGGAAGGATTTTTTCTTCAGGCACATGAACTGTATCTGTAAAAATAAATTGCTTGATCGGTGATTTTTTCAATCTTTCTATAGCTTCTCCTGACAATAGAGCATGGGTTGCAACCCCAATGACTGAGTGAGCACCGTTTTCAATGGCCTTTTCCGCAGCATTTACCGTTGTACCTGCTGTATCAATCATATCGTCAATAATTATAACATCCCTGTTTTTCAGATCACCAACGAGATTAACGACCTCCGCTCTGTTAGGAGCATATCTCCGCTTATCAATAAGAGCAAAATGCATTCCAAGCCGCTTCGCATAAGCTTGACTAATTTTTACTGAACCAACATCCGGGGATAAAACAACAGATTCCTCTGGGTTCAATTCAAGTTTTTTAATCTCATCCAACAAAACCATCCGGCTATACAAATGATCAAATGGTATAGAGGCAAATCCCTGAATCTGAGTTGAATGAAGATCCATACTAATTATCCTGCCCGCTCCAGTTGCGGTAAAAATATCTACCATTACCCGTGAAGAAATAGGCACGCGCGGGGTGTCCTTCCTGTCTTGGCGACCGTAGCCAAAATATGGAACAACAACAGTTACTCGTTTTGCTGATGCTCTCACTGCTGCATCCACAAGAAGGGTCAATTCGATAATGTTTTCAGCTGGACTGTTGGTAGATTGAATTATAAAAACATCCTTCCCGCGGATATTCTCCTCATATTTGATCCAGAGTTCACCATCTGAAAAGTTTTTGATAGTCAATTGACCCAAGGGAATTTTAAGATACTCTGTAATTCGAGTAGCGAGACCCGGATTACTCCGTCCTGAAAAAACCTTTAAATCATTTATTTTTTTCTGCATAATTGCTGGGGAGTAGGGACTCGAACCCCAACCGCCGAGACCAAAACCCGGTGTCCTACCGTTAGACGACTCCCCACAAAATTTAATGGGTCAATAAGCTGTTTTAACCAAAACAAAGACAATAAATTCTGTCTAAATTCCGTGATTTGTTGGAAGGGTGAGAACCGTTTGATATTGAGACTGAAGGCAAGACTTAGCTGATTTTGCATCTGCTTCTTCGTCAAAAATTCCAAACACAGTCGAACCACTGCCCGACAAACTGGTAAATGTAGCACCCATATCCGAAAGCCTATCCTTGATTCTTCCAATTTCTGGATATGCTGGAATAACTATTTTTTCGAAATCATTTTGAATAAACTTAAAGGATAAATTGCCTTCCTTTAAAAAGCTGGCAAAGTTAGGTCTTTGATCTGAACAATTCAAATGATTTTTTATTTTACCATATGCCCATTTTGTATTAATTAAAATATCTGGAATAATCAAAAGATATGTACCATTAACTAATTCGGCTGGTCCCAATTCATTGCCGATACCATCTCCAACCTGAGTACCCCCTCTAATAAAAAACGGAACATCAGCACCAATCTCAGCTGAAATTGTTTCAAGAATCTTATTTTCTATGCCCAAATTATACATCTTATTCAACCCTTTTAAAACCGTGGCAGCATTGCTGGAGCCTCCCCCAAGCCCAGAGCCATGAGGAATCATTTTTTCCATTCGAATTGATATCCCCCCAATTTCCGGGAAGTGATTCTTTATCATTTTATATGCAACGACACAACTATTCGTCCCATCCTTGGGTATCCCGGATTTATCAACTGCTAAAGAACATCCGTCATCCTGTAAAGCAAGATATATATTATCGTGAAAATCTACTTCTTGAAATATTGTATGAATATTATGATATCCATCGGGTCGTCTTTTGAGGATTTTCAGTCCAATATTAACCTTAGCAAAAGACCGAAGGATTAATCTGTCCACGCAATCATTCCAGCTTTGATAAAGATGCAATAGCCAGGGCACCCCAGCCTTCACTTGTGCCAATAAACCCCAGATGATCAGTTGTCGTTGCTTTAACAGAAATATTTTCTTTGTTCGTTTGAAGAGCCTGAGCAAGCTTAAGTTGCATTTCAGGAATGAACTGTCTAATCTCTGGTTTTTGAAGTATCACTACCGTATCTACATGTTCTAGTTTATAGCCAACAGAACGGACTTTCTTTATTGTGGTTGATAAAAAGTGTGTACTGTCCATCCCTTTCCATTTTTTTTCATCACTGGGGAAAAATTGTCCAATATCCCCAAGATTGGCAGCCCCCAAGATTGCATCTATAATAGCATGAATCAATGCATCCCCATCAGAGTGACCATCAGAGCTTAATTCCCCTGATACTTTCATCCCACCTACAACCAGGTGGCTTCCCTTTTTTAAGGGGTGAATATCATACCCTATGCCCATTTTAACCATATCGTTCTTCCCAAATTGCCTCTGCAACGAACCAATCTTCCTGTGTTGTTATTTTAATGTTATCTGAAGTCCCTTCTACAACCGAAACACAATACCCAATTCGTTCTAATAAAAAAGCTTCATCTGAACCAGTAACTCCGTCCCTATCAGCAGATTCAAGCGCCTCTTTAAGTTTTTCTCTCTGAAAAGACTGCGGTGTTTGTGCCTGCCAAATATCACTACGATTAATTGTCTCTTTAATCCTGCGGTTTTGTACCCTTTTTATTGTGTCCTGTGCCTGAGTTGCTATAATAGCACCGTCGTATTTACCACATCTTTTTATTGTATCATTAATCATGTCTTTCGTAACAAAAGGCCGAACAGCATCATGAATACACACCAGTTTACACTGATTTGAGAGAACTTTTACTCCATTAGAAACTGAATCCTGCCTTCTTTCTCCACCAGAAACGACTCTTATATTTTTTGTCTCAGGCGTAGACCTTACTTGTCTTTCAATCTGTTGAACTTGCTCCTCCGGAACAACAACTACAATTTCATAAATAAGGTCAGATTGTAAAAAGGGCGTGAGCACATGATTAAGCAGGGGGGCCCCTTTTAACAATTTAAACTGCTTTTTTTCACCAAATCTACTACCTTTTCCTGCCGCTGGAATTACTGCTCCTGCAAGAAGAATTTTAGATTTCCCCTTTGATATCATTACAAAAAATTAGAACCCTTGGAAACCCCCAAACATTATATTATACAATTAACATTGCGTCGCCATAGCTCAAAAAACGATAATTATGTTTTTTGGCTTCTCGATAAGCTTTCAGAATAAAGTCATGACCAGCAAAAGCTGATGACATCATCATAAGTGTACTTTTCGGCATATGAAAATTGGTCACCAATCCATCTGCCATCTTAAACTTATATGGTGGATAAATAAATTTATCTGTCCAGCCACGTTTTGGTGTAACCTGAAAGCCCGAAACTACCACTGTTTCAAGTGCGCGAGCTGTAGATGTACCAACCACGATAACGTTCCGACGTTTTTTCTTGGCCTCATTAATAGCAAGTGCTGTAGCAGGAGAAACTTCAAAATATTCGGAGTCCATTTGATGGCGATTTAAATCTTCAACCTGGACAGGACGAAAAGTTCCAACCCCAATATGAAGAGTAATAAATCCAATTTTTACTCCTTTGTTTTCTAGTTTTTTTAATAATCTATTTGTAAAGTGAAGACCAGCAGTTGGGGCAGCAACCGATCCTCGCTTCTCAGCAAAAACGGTTTGATAACGCTGTTTGTCCCTGTGCTCTATAGGCCGTTTAATATATGGAGGTAGCGGTGGTGTGCCAATCTTTTCTATAATTTCATGAATGCTGTTTCCCTTTTCATATTCAAACCGAACAACCCTCCCTCCAGAAATAGTATTATCAATAACATCACAGTAAATTTTTGGTGTAAAAACCAATTTATTCCCAATACGAACCTTCCGCGCTGGACGAACCATCGCTTCCCAAAGATTATTTTCCAGTTCTCTGAGAAGAAAAACTTCAACTGTTGCATCTGTATGGTCTTTAATAGCAAAGAGCCTTGCAGGATATACTTTAGTATTATTAAACAAAATTAGATCGTTTTTTCTTATATAATCAGATATATTAAAGATCTTGCGGTGCTCTATTTTTTTTGTGTCTTTATGAAGAACCATTAGCTTAGCATGATCACGCCTTTGAGATGGATGTTGAGAAATATATTTTTTCGGAAGTGGAAATTCAAATTCTGCTAATTTATATTTAACCTTTTTGTTAATCATTAAATATCCCTTGTTGTGTTTTTGATTTTCGTCCAAGCAGCTTGAATGCTCGCTCTTGAGCAACACGGCCCCTAGATGTACGTTGAATAAATCCTTCTTTTATTAAAAACGGTTCATATACATCTGCCACGGTGGAAGCATCTTCACAAATAGCCACAGCAAGAGAACCAACCCCAACTGGCCCACCATTGAATTTATCTACAATAGTTGATAAAATTCTTCTGTCCATATCATCCAAGCCGTTTTTATCAATCCCCAAAACTTCAAGAGATGCGTTTGCAACCTCTTTTGTTATTTCCCCATCTGCTTTCACTTCTGCATAATCCCTTGTTCGATTCAAAATACGATTTGCAACCCTAGGAGTTCCACGTGAGCGGCTGGCAATTTCTATAGCACCATCATTGCTTATTTCCACACCTAGAATCTCAGCCGAACGTCTAATAATTTGGAAAAGATCCTGCGAATTATAGAAATCCACTCTCAAAACTACCCCGAAACGATCTCTTAGAGGAGATGTCAGATTTCCTAACCGAGTTGTTGCACCAATCAAAGTAAAAGGTTCAATGCTCAGCTGAATGCTCCGAGCACTGGGACCTTTATCAATCATTATATCTATAGAATAATCTTCCATTGCAGAATATAGATATTCTTCCACAATACTGTTTATTCTATGAATCTCATCAATAAAGAAAACATCCCTGCTTTGTAGGTTAGTGAGCATCCCCGCCAAGTCGCCTGCACGTTCAAGGACTGGTCCTGAAGTAGGTTTAATATTTACATTCATCTCCTTTGCAATAATATTGGCCAACGTAGTTTTCCCTAACCCCGGGGGGCCAAAAATGAGAACATGGTCCAAAGACTCATTACGCTGATTAGCTGCTTCAATATAGAGTTTTAAATTATTCACTATGTCATTTTGTCCAATAAAATCATCAAAAAGAGAAGGACGAAGAGATTTCTCCATCACTAAGTCTTCTTTAATAGGGGTAGGATTGGTTATATGTATTTCCGTCATTTTTAAACCATAATCACATTAATAAAGCATAATTATAATCTAGAAGGTAAGAATGAAATTAAGGGTTTTACAAGGATGGGCTGGATCATTTGCGCTTTGAAAAAAATTATTAAACTCTCCCAATCCTTACTGACCATCAAAACTCTTCCGTAAAAACTTCCCGGTATATGAATGAGAATTATGAATTAATTCTTCTGGTGTACCTGAAAATATTAAATTTCCCCCTTCGTCGCCTCCCTCGGGGCCAAGATCAATAATCCAGTCCGCAGATTTTATTACGTCAAGATTATGTTCAATTATAATCACTGTATTCCCTTGATCAACTAGCTTTTGAAGCACAGAAAGTAGCATCCTGATATCCTCAAAATGTAATCCAGTTGTCGGCTCATCAAGAATATAAACTGTTCTATCATTACTGGCCCTGGATAATTCCGAAGACAGTTTAACCCTTTGTGCTTCTCCGCCAGACAAAGTGGTAGCCTGCTGCCCTAAACGAATATACCCTAAGCCAACTTCATTTAACGTGGTAAGTTTTTTCTTTATTGAAGGAATATTTTCAAAAAATTTCAACGCCTTTTCAACAGACATGGACAGAATATCAGCTATCGTTTGCTCCTTATACTTCACCTCAAGCGTTTCACGATTATATCTTTTCCCCTTACATACTTCACAAACCACATATACATCAGGCATAAAATTCATTTCTATTTTAATAATCCCATCTCCTTTACACACCTCACATCTCCCTCCCTTTACATTAAAAGAAAAACGGCCGGGTTTATATCCTCGGATTTTGGACTCAGGAATTTGTGAAAAAAGATCGCGAATATAGGTGAAAACTCCAGTATAGGTGGCAGGGTTTGAGCGTGGTGTTCTACCAATGGGCTTTTGATTAATTTCCGCTGCCTTTTCTACATATTCCAATCCTTCTATCGAATCAAAAGAAAGAGGATATTTCCTTGCTCCATGGATATCCCGGGCCAATATTGGATAAAGAGTTTCATTTACAAGAGTACTCTTCCCACTCCCAGAAACTCCCGTGACAAGAATAAATTTACCAAGAGGGAATTCAATGTCTATTCCTTTTAAGTTATTTCCACTGGCTCCGCTCAGTTTTAATGATTCTTTGTATCTTCTAGGACGTTTAACAGGAATATGAATTTCTTTTACACCTATAAGATACTTTCCAGTGATAGATTTTTTACATTGAGATAATTGCTTTGGTGTTCCGGAAAAAATAATTTCTCCGCCTTGCTCTCCAGCCCCCGGTCCCAAATCAATCACATGATCAGCTGTTTCTATTGTTTCTCTATCGTGCTCAACAACTAAAATCGAGTTGCCTAAATCGCGAAGTTTCTTTAATGTATTCATAAGGCGTGTGTTATCCCTAGGATGAAGACCAATAGAAGGTTCATCAAGAACATATAAAACTCCCATAAGCTGAGATCCAATTTGCGTTGCCAGACGTATCCGCTGCCCCTCTCCACCTGATAAAGATGTAGCTGAACGATCCAATGTCAAATAATCCAAACCAACATTTACTAAAAACTCCAGACGTCCCTTCAGTTCTTTTAAAATCTGGGAGGCAATTATATTCTCTGTCTTTGACAGGTTAAGGCTTGTAATAAAAGTTAAAAAACTCTTTATAGACATTCGGGAAAAATCCCCAAGATTTTTCCCTCCAATAACTACAGCTAAGCTTTCCTTTTTTAACCTTGAACCAAGACATCCAGAACAAGGGCGCATGCTCATAAACTGTTCTATCCATTCACGAATCCCTGGAGATTTTGTCTGCTGATATCTTCGCATTAGGTTGGAAACCATTCCTTCCCATCCCCCAGTATATGTTCCTTTCCAGCGCTTGGAAGAATAAAATATGTTTAATTTCGTTTTTCCGGTTCCATAAAGAAGAATTCTCCTGTTTTCAGAACTTAACCTGAACCATGGAGTTGTAAAATCAAAACCATAATGTATTGAAAGACTTTTCAATATACTTCCATACCAATTTCCTCGGGGTTGTTCCCCAAGGGGTACAATCGCTCCCTGAATAAGTGATTTCTTTTTGTCTGGGACCAATAATTCTGGATTTACCTCCATATGGGAGCCAATCCCGTCACACTTAGAACATGCTCCATAAGGAGAATTAAACGAAAACATTCTGGGCTCTATTTCTTCCAACGAAACTTCACAATGTGGACAAGCAAAATGTTCACTAAATAAATAATCTTTATCCGAAACTTTATGTACGATAAGCAAACCAGAACCAATGTGCAGTGCTAATTCCACTGACTCAGTTAAGCGATCCATAAAGTTCCCATCCAAAACCAACCTGTCTACCACTATTTCTATTGTATGTTTCTTTTGTTTCTTGAGGTGAATATTCTCTTCAATCGAATAAATCTTACCATTAATCCGTGCCCTAAGAAATCCTTCTTTTTTTATTTCGCTCAGTACCCCCCTGTGTTCTCCTTTACGACTGCGTACAACCGGCGCTAAGATGTAAATTTGAGAACCCTCGTTAAATTTTTTTACAGTATCCACAATTTGCTGTACTGTCTGGCGTTGAATGGGGCGTTCACACTTCCAACAATGAGGTCGTCCAATATGGGCAAACAGAAGACGGAGATAATCATGTATTTCTGTCACGGTTCCCACTGTAGACCTTGGATTTCTTGCTGTCATTTTTTGTTCAATTGATATTGCCGGAGAAAGACCTTCAATATAATCAACATCCGGTTTTTCCATTAATCCAACAAATTGTCTTGCATAGGACGAAAGAGACTCCACATATCTTCTTTGTCCTTCAGCATAAATAGTGTCAAAAGCTAGAGAAGATTTCCCGGATCCAGACAACCCCGTAATAACAACTAATTTATCTCTAGGGATATCCAGGTTAATGTTTTTAAGGTTGTGCTGTCGGGCACCCCTGATTAGTATTTTAGTTTTTGATTTAGTCAAACCCTCATCTTTCCTCATATTTAAGGACGAACCTAAAATTTACTGATTTTTTAAACTCTTTCAAAAACAGATTTGTTGTTTTATTACTAGATAGATAATTTCCTCCAGCCAGTTAACAAAAATATTCATAAATATTTTTGTTCATCTCAATAATCAGAGTTACATTTCACGATGAGCTCTCTAAAAAACCACATTCTCATCTCAATGCCCCATATGCAGGATCCTTATTTTGGAAAAACAGTCATTCTGATTTGTGAGCATACAAAAGATGGCGCTATGGGACTGATTATTAATCGTCCATTTCAAGAGCCAGATATGAAAGATTTATTTTCAGAAATATATCAGGAAACAGAAAATATCTTTAAAGCAGTTCCCACAATATATTTTGGTGGTCCTGTTATGATTGAACGGGGGATTGTTCTTCATTCATCCGAATATAAGAGAAAAGGTACCGTCTCTGTGTCAGAGGATTTTGCGCTCACTAGCCACAAATTTATTCTTCAAGACATCCGTTCAGGGGAAGCACCAGAGTCTTATAAACTCGTTCTTGGGCATGCTGGGTGGACAAGGGGCCAGCTTGAAAAAGAAATCGAACATAGTGATTGGCTTCTCCAACAAACCTCAAAAGATTTTATATTTAACACACCTGATGACATTATGTGGAATCAAGCAGCAAAAGCCTTAGGTATTCAAACAACACAGATAACAGGGGTCGGAGGAATAGCCTAAAAGTATTTTTCCTCTTTTTGATTGATGATTTGCCAGTCAAATACATCCATCATTAAAAAACAATTAAAAATATTCCTTGCATTGAGAGTAAGTGACTGTGGAATTTCTACCAACCTATGGTATTTAAGTCTATACATAATGTAACAGGAAGATGTTTTCTCTCCTTGTTTTTACTCATTCTGATCGGGTGTAAGGATGATTCTCCAGACCGCCATTTGCAATTAGGTAATTGGTACGTCCAAAAAGGCATATTAGATGAAGCGGTTCTAGAGTTCCGTGAAGTAATCCGATTAATACCTCTTACATATAAAGACATATCCAAAGAAGAATTCAAAATGCTGGGCACCGCTCATTATAATCTTGCCTTGGTTTATACAAAAAAAGGATGGTGGGATTTCGCATTAAAAGAAGCTCAAAATAGTTTCAACCTGCAGCCAACTGCAAGCCACTATGATTTAGTCCAGCTGATTAAAAAACGTGAAGAACTAAGTCCCCAAAAGCCCCAATCTTAAGCTAAAAAGCTGCGGACAGTCTCTGTCCCTAATCAAGGTTCAGTCCGATTTAAATGTAAAGCTTAATATATATTTCCGAAACAGAGGTTGTTTCACTCCGGCTCCATCCACTTCAAGAAAATATCAAGGCAAAAACAATTTTATATTTATATAGATTATCTCTTTTCTAAAACTTATGCGAAATCTAAAATAAATGGAGAGCTATATCTTTCCAGATCGATGTTCGCCCCCATCGCAATAAATGATGGAACAATTAACAAAGTCTGCTTCTGGTCTTAATAGCAATGAAACCACATTGGCCACATCTTCGGGTGTGGTTGTTCTTTTCATGGGGTTGCGCCTTTTTGTGTTTTCCACCCACTCTTCCCACCTATCTGTAATTTTAGTTAATGCCCTTGTAGGAGTTACTCCTGCTTGAATTGAGTTTGCAGTAATGCCATATTTGCCCAACTCCCATCCAATCTGTCTAATAATAGCTTCCATTGCTGCCTTCGCCACACTTACGGGACCATATCCATCCATAGCCAAATAGTTACCTTCGCTGGTAAGTCCCATAATGCGCGAGCCTTTTCCAAGAAGATCTCTCAAGTATAGTTTTTGGGTCCAATACAAAAGAGAATTGCTCATTACATGGATGGTCATGTCCATTTGTTTTTGCGTTACCGGATTTTCACCAAAAAAATTAGTGGTGGTCCCAAATGCAATGGAATGAAGCAATAGCTTAAGGGTTTTCCCATTGGTAATTTCCTCTATCTCCGGTATATACTGATCCATTATTTCCAATGATGCAGCATTCTTGTTCCAAAAATATACTCTACCGTCATTTAGCTCCGATATTTCATCTTTTAAAGAATCTGCTTCCACTTTTACCTCTCCACGGTCAAAATGGAAACCAAGTATTCCATATCCTTTTGCTGCAAGGTGTTTTGAAACTGCCCCCCCATGACCAGTGGAACAACCAAGCACTAAAACCCATTCAGACATATTGCCTCCAAATTTTCCTTATTAATTTAGTATTATCAAATGATTGAACAAACAATGGATAATTCCACTATTACCTAAAATAAAATTATGAACAGCAGCCATAAGAACCGACAGTTGAAAACCATATATATGACCCTATGGATTTTTGATTAGCAAGGCAGTGTGATTAATGATTTTCTTGATTTTAGTTTATAAGTGGCGGGGCAATATACACACGCATTTTCAACCTTATTTTCTCAACATTGCTTTTGAAAAACGGGATGCGGGTATGTCTACATCAAAGGCAATCTCATCAATCACCCATTCGGTCCCTTTACTGTTCCGTTTCAGTTCATCCTTAAAATTAAATTGGGAAGGAAACCAACGCCCTTGAACTTTCCTTATATCGCTCATAGTAGATGTTTTTAGGAGTTTCCCGCTTTTGGCATAGAGTTCCTCTCTCATGGGAAGCAGATATTCTTTGTCAATCCAAGCACGGCGCAGCGGATACGACAGTCCCTTTCTTTTTGCAGTCAACAGCATAATCCAATGATCTCTCCCGTTGATACCTACAGATCCTTCCAGAGTTGCTTCGTACAACTCTTCCAAAGGACGATCTTCCATCATATCATTATAGGACATATCTGAACCCATAACGGATTGGCGCAGCATGTGACCGGAGATCTGGATCACCCGGTCTGTCTGGGGAGAATAGATCCAGAGCTTATCATCCAGTTTCAACATCTTTGTGCCCGCTTCCCGGGGCGGAGAAAGATATTCAGTGAAGGCCTGATTAATGCCCACAACCCAGTTCCGGGATTCAATGGTGCGGCTGGAACGCCGCCCGTGGACGACCATTTT
>JYMV01012749.1_pt1 | contig 29455 bp, 17 predicted proteins | sample 338911 | NCBI WGS metagenome assembly JYMV01 (sample SAMN03354496, study PRJNA234377) | hydrothermal vent metagenome | biome: Deep sea; feature: Hydrothermal plumes at the Eastern Lau Spreading Center, Western Pacific Ocean; material: Seawater | place: Tonga | collected 2009 | depth 2000 m m
ATCGTAGATCACGTTTTTTGCGTTAAAATCTAAACGCGCATCTAAGAACGATGGTATTTTAATTGCCTCTTCGCCGGTTGGAGTAGGAGTAGTTTCTTTTTCTTCGGAAGTATTTTCTGTTTGTTCTGTTTGGGCAACCATAAAATCGTTAACAGAAAATGTGTTTGATTGCACATTAAAACGACCTTTTAACTGCTGGTCAGAAAATAAATATCCCATTAAATTATCGAGCGTTCCGGTAATTTTAGCATCGGTTTGCCCAGATTTAATGTCCATTTCTTCTAGCGTAACTTTTTGAGTGTTGAAATTTAAACTCGCTTTCGCAATATTTACATCATTCGGAATTTCCGGAGAAGTATATTTAAAATTACTAATACTGGCGCGACCACTACTTTTTACGTTTTGATATTGTTCTTTTTCAATAGAATTCATATCAAAATTAGTGGTAAGGTTAGCGTTTAAAATTCCGTTGAGATCCATATCTAAATCTAACGGATAGGCTTTTTCTAAATTCGCTAAGTTCAATGTACCGTTCGCTGTTAAGTCGATTAACGGATTATCCGTTAAATTTTTAAAATTCCCTTTTGCTGAAAAACGATCTTGATCGATTCTAAAATCTAACTGATCTAAATTTACATACGTATCGGCTAAGAGTCCGGTTTCATTTTTCAATACCGCATCAATACTAATATCTTCCACTTTCTTCGGAAGGTCTGGGTATTTAAAAGAAGCATTATCACTTTTTATGGCAATATCCATCATTGGGATGTGTTCTTCATCAACAATTCCTTTAATCATTCCGTTTACGGTAAAATCTCCTGTGGTTTCAACGCCGTCTAGATTTTTAGCATAAGTTTCCGGGATTACAGCTAAAAAGTTTTTAAAGTCAGATGAAGGAGTTTTAAAGGTTAAATCGAGTTCTTGATTGTCTTCATTGATCTTTACAAAGCCATCAAAAGTTAGCGGAAGTTGATTAATTAAAGCCTCATTTTCTAGGAACGTATATTTTTGGTTAGCCAAATCCATTTCAAAATCGGCATCAAGTTTTAAACTGTTTTTGTTTAAATAATTAATACTGTCAAATTCAAAAGAAACAATAGCTTCGGTGTTGGTTTCAAGATTGGTTTTATCTGCAGTGAAATCACCATTTCCATAATGATTAAAATCGGTAATTCTTAAAAAAGTCTTCGTGCTTTCATCTAAATAATTAATGCGAGAATTATTGATCTCGTAATGCTGAATATCTAATGAAAGTGCGCTACCGCCATTCGAAGCTTGCGCCGTGGTATCTGCAGCCGTTTCTTTGGCAATATCGTAATTCGCGTTGCCTAAAGAATCTACTTTAATATTCACATAAGCATTATTAAGCGCTAATTCATTAATGCTATAAGGTCCGCCTTTAAATAATTGCGGAATTCCTAAACTTAAAGCTAGCTCTTCACTCGTTGCCAGCGTGTCACCTTCAAAAGGAGCTTTGTTAATCACGCTAAGGTTTTTCAACTTCAATTCAGCATCAGGAAAACTGCTGAATAAACTTAAATCTAGATCTTCCCATTCTACCGTCGCATTTACGCTATTGTTAATCGAATTTTTAACGGCTTTTTCAATCTGACCTTTAAATAAAATCGGCGTAAGGATCACCAAAAGAATAAGTACTAAAAGTACGATCCCTACAATTTTTAATATCTTTTTCATTGCTCTTCTAAAATTAATTCTTCGTTAGGTTGGAGTTTAAACCACTTCCTCATTATAAAAACTCCTAAATATAATAAAGGCGTATCGCAGGCGGCAATGAGTACTTTAAACAAAAAACCGCCTAAAAGTAAACCACCAAAAAGCTCCCATTTTATCTGCCCAAAACTGCAAAGCAAAAAGAGAACGCTAAAGGTGTCTACAAATTGAGATAAAAATGTAGAAAAATTATTACGTAACCATAGGTGTTTACCTTTTGTTAACTTTTTCCAGAAATGATAAATCTGAATATCAATATACTGCGCCAATAAATATGCCATCATCGAGGCAAAAACAGCAATGGCCGTATTGCCAAAAACTTTTGAAAATAAACTATCGCCAATCGGCGACCACTCGGTAGCCGGTACTGCGGCAGAAGTATAAACGATCAATAATGAAAAAACCGAAGCAAAAATACCGGTCGTTACAATTTGGTTAGCTTTTTTCTTTCCGTAAATTTCACTCACCAAATCGGTAATTAAAAATGTTACTGGATAAGGTAAAATACCTACAGAGATTTCAAAACGATATAATCCGAAAAAATCCCAATAGAAAAACTTCTGAAAAATTAAGTTAGAAACCACTAACGAAGTAATAAATAAAGCAGCTAAAATTAAATAAACGCGGTAAGCGGTAATTTTCTTCTCTAAATTCAAACGGATAGATTTGTTAATACTCTTTTCATCAAAAATAAGTTTATATACTTTTCTTTTAGTTAATTTGCCGTGAAATTCTAATTTTTATTTTCTTTTTTTTGAAAAATCCTACCACTGCATACCTGGCTTTAGGAAGTAATCAAGGCGATAAATTACAGTTTCTGCAAAAAGCAGTTCATGCTATTTTTAAGCGAATAGGTGAGGTGAGCACAGTTTCTGCGATTTACGAAACTCCTGCTTTTGGTTTTGAGGGTAACGATTTTTATAATGCCTGCATCCAAATTAAAACACGATTTTCTGCGGAAGAAACTTTAAATAAACTCCTGCAAATTGAAGATCTTTTAGGGCGACAACGAACAAAAAGTGGGGTTTATGAAAATCGGGTGATCGATCTAGATCTTATTTTCTTCGGAAATGAAATTCTTTCTTCTGAAAAATTATCGATTCCGCACCCGAGATTGCAAGATCGAAAGTTTGTGTTGTTTCCTCTGAAAGATGTGGCTGAAGATTATTTGCACCCCGTGTTGAAGAAAACCGTAAAACAATTAACAGAAGAAACAAAAGACATTTCAGAAATTAAAAAAACTTCTGAAAAATTAGAAAAGCCGAAATTTAAACTACATCCGTTTAATTACCTCGCGATCGAAGGGAACATTGGTGCCGGTAAAACCAGTTTAGCCACGATGATCTCGCAAGATTTTAAAGCAAAGATCATTACCGAACGTTTTAAAGACAATCCTTTTTTACCAAAATTTTATAAAGATCAAGCGCGTTATGCATTTCCTTTAGAAATGTCTTTTTTAGCCGATCGTTACCAGCAATTACTCGACGATATTTCGCAATACGATCTGTTTAGCGATTTTATGGTGGCCGATTACGATGTGTACAAATCGCTTATTTTTGCGAAAGTAACACTGCAGGAAGAAGAATATTCGTTGTATAAAAAGTTATTCAATATTATGTATAAAGACTTGGCAAAGCCAGACTTATACGTATATCTCTACCAAAACACCGGTCGTTTATTGCAGAATATTAAAAAACGCGGAAGAAATTACGAGCAAGATATTCCCGCAGATTATTTAGAGAATATCAATAAAGGTTACTTAAATTTTATTAAAAATCAGCATCATTTAAACGTGAAGATCATCGATATCTCTGAACTCGATTTTGTGAATTTTAGAGAAGATTACCTAAAAGTTCTAGAAGAAATTAATCGTTGATCTGTTTGAAGTTGAAGCTGAAAATGAAGTTGAAATTGAAATTGAAATCGAATTCCCTAAAACCCAAAACCTAACACCTACAACCTCACTTACTGTTGCTTCATCTTCGCAAACAAATCCCAAACCACCACACCGGTACTTACCGAGATATTTAAAGAATGTTTACTACCAAATTGCGGAATCTCAATAACTCGATCGCTTTTTGTAACGACTTCTTGTTGCACGCCTTTCACTTCATTGCCAAAAACGATTGCATAAGTTTTTCCGGTTTCCGGAGAAAAATCATCAAGCATCGTGGCATTTTCGGTTTGTTCAATCGCGAGAATTTCAACGTTTTCTTGCTGAAGTTTTTCCATTACGTCCAAGGTGTTTTCGGCGTATTCCCAAGTCACCGTTTCGGTGGCGCCCAAAGCGGTTTTATGAATATCTTTATGTGGCGGAGTTGCGGTAATTCCGCAGAGGTAAATTTTTTCAATTAAAAAAGCATCGGCCGTTCTAAATACCGAACCAATATTATTTAAACTTCTAATGTTGTCTAGAATAATAATGAGCGGAGTTTTAGCTGAATTTTTAAATTCTTCAACACTTTTACGCTCCAGCTCGCTGTTTTTTAATTTTCGATGTTCCATAGCTGCAAAAATATAAAAAAGAAAATGCAGCCCAACGAAAGCTGCATTTTTAGATTTTTGATCAGTAAAAAATTAGATTTTAGAATCTAGAATTTAGACTTCTTTTTTCAACAAACCGTTCCTTCCCTTAATAGGGAAGGTGACTTTTGAAGCGATAGCGAAAAAAGTCGGAAGGGTGTTTTCTTGAAATTGAAGTTGAAACCGAAACTGAAACTGAAATTGAAAAGTATTGAGTCTTGTTTAAAAAAAAACTACAATTCCCGATCAACTTTTGTGACATCAAGCATCCAACCCGGGTATTCGCGTTCAAGCTTGCTTACTTTTTCTAATTTTTCAAAATCGTCTTTAGAGAATTCAATTTTAGAAGCGTTTAGGTTCTCTTCGAGTTGTTCTGTTTTTTTAGCTCCTACGATCACGGTAGAAACGGCTTTTTGTTTTAAGAGCCAAGCAATAGAAAGTTGAGCCATCGATACGCCGTTTTCTTTCGCCATTGGGCGTAACACGTCGATAATATTAAAAGCGCGTTCTTCATTTACAGGCGGAAAATCGAAATTATCTCGTCGGCCTCCTGATTTTTTCTTGCTGTTTCGATCGTATTTTCCGCTTAATAAACCTCCGGCTAACGGGCTCCAAACCATTAGACCTACTTGTTGGTCTTCTAATAAAGGGATAATTTCTCGTTCTAAATCTCTACCGGCAAGCGTGTAGTAAGCTTGTAAAGAATTAAAACGTTCTAAATTGTTGTAGTAACTGTAATCTAAAGCTTTCATTAATTGCCAAGCGGCTACATTACTTGCGCCAATATATCTTACTTTACCACTTCTTACTAAATCGTCTAACGCGCGTAAGGTTTCACCGATCGGAGTGATCGGGTCGTTAGAATGTATTTGGTAAAGATCGATATAATCGGTGTCTAAGCGTTTTAAGCTTGCTTCTACCTGATCGATAATATGCTTGCGGCTTAAGCCTTTTTGGTTAGGTTTTTCGCCCATCGTTCCGCGAACTTTAGTTGCTAAAATTAAATCGTCACGAGAAATACCTAAGTGTTTAATGGCTTTACCGGTCATTTCTTCAGAAATCCCTTCAGAATAAACATTGGCAGTATCAATAAAGTTAACTCCGGCATCGATGGCTTGGGTTACTAAAGCATCGGCGCCTTTTTGGTCAACGCCGCCAACGGCTGCAAATTTTCCTTTGGCACCAAAAGTCATCGTTCCTAAGCAAATTTCAGAAACCCAAAGTCCGGTTTTTCCTAGTAAATTATATTTCATTGTAGATCGTTTTTTCAAAAATACTGAATTCTTCAATTTTAAGATCGAAGTGTTTAAAAGTTTGCATAAGTATTTCCTGCGGAAGTTTACAAAAAATAGTAGAATTATTATTTTTAGCCCAGTCTTAAAAACTTACCGATTTGTCTGCAAAAAAAGCCGCAAAAGTTACTCCGTTAATGAAACAGTACAACGCTATTAAAGCGAAGTACCCCGATGCGATGTTGTTGTTTCGGGTGGGAGATTTTTACGAAACCTTTGGTGAAGATGCTGTGAAGGCAGCCAAGATCTTAAATATTGTACTCACCAATCGTAATAATGGCGGTGAACGGTCTGAGTTGGCAGGTTTCCCGCATCATTCTTTAAATACGTATTTGCCAAAATTGGTAAAAGCCGGGCAGCGTGTGGCTATTTGCGATCAGTTAGAAGATCCCAAACAGACCAAAACCATTGTAAAACGTGGCGTGACAGAATTGGTAACTCCCGGTGTAGCGCTAAACGATGAAGTTTTACAAAGCAAAACCAATAACTTTTTATGTGCCATTCACGTAGGTAAAAAAAATTATGGAGTCGGGTTTTTAGATGTTTCGACCGGAGAGTTTTTAACTGCTCAGGGCAATGCAGAATATGTCGATAAGTTGTTGCAAAATTTTAGTCCGAGTGAAGTTTTAATTCCGAAGAAATTTAAAAAACAGTTTACCGAGCAATTTGGTTCAGATTTTCATACTTATTACTTAGAAGATTGGATTTTTCAGCCCGATTATGCGCACGAAACTTTAAATACGCATTTTCAAACCAACTCCTTAAAAGGTTTTGGGATCGAGCAGTTAGAAGAAGGCATTATTGCTTCGGGGGCGATCTTATATTATTTAAGCGAAACGCAGCATCACAAATTACAACACATTACTTCTATTGCCAGAATTGCGGAAGAAGAATATGTATGGATGGATCGTTTTACCATTCGAAATCTAGAATTATATCACGCAAAAGACCAGCATGCGGTTACGCTTTTAGATGTGATCGATAAAACTATTTCGCCGATGGGCGGAAGAATGTTGAAACGTTGGTTGGCGCTTCCGCTTAAAAATACTGAAAAGATTGCGCAGCGTCATCAGGTGGTTAATTATTTCATGAAGCATCTTACGCTTCAGCAAAACATTCAGCAACACATCAAACAAATTGGTGATCTGGAGCGGTTGATCTCTAAAGTAGCAACACAAAAAATTAATCCGCGAGAAGTTGTTCAGCTTAAAAATTCACTGAATGCAATTGTGCCTATCAAGCAAATTATTGCAGAAACCGATAGCGAAGCCTTAAAAGTTTTAGGTGAAAATTTACATGCTTGCGATTTACTTCGGAATAAAATTGAAGAATGTCTGCACGACGAAGCTCCGGTAAATATTGTGAAAGGAAATGCGGTAGCGCCCGGTTTTTCTGAAGAATTAGACGAGTTGCGACAGATTGCTTTTTCGGGTAAAGATTATCTCGATAAAATGGTCGAGCGAGAAGTAGAAGCCACAGGAATCACCAGCTTGAAAATTGCCAGCAATAATGTGTTTGGTTATTATATAGAAGTTAGAAATACGCATAAAGATAAAGTTCCTGAAACTTGGGTGCGAAAACAGACGTTGGTAAGTTCTGAGCGTTACATTACCGAAGAGCTAAAAGAATACGAAGCCAAAATTTTAGGAGCCGAAGAGAAAATTCACGTATTAGAACAAGAAATTTTTCAGAAGTTAATTAGTTGGATCAACGATTACATTAAATCGGTGCAGCAAAATGCGATCCTTGTTGGGCGTATCGATTGTTTATGCTCGTTTGCGCAATTGGCCTTAGAAGAAAACTATTGCATGCCGCAAATTACCGATGGTTATGAGCTGAACATTCATTCAGGTCGCCATCCCGTGATCGAAAAGCAATTGCCGGTAGGAGAAGCGTATATTACGAACGATATTCAGTTAGATCGCGAAGAACAGCAGATCGTGATGATCACCGGACCCAATATGAGTGGTAAATCGGCTATTTTGCGTCAAACTGCATTAATCGTTCTCTTAGCACAAATGGGAAGTTTTGTGCCCGCGAAAACTGCAGAAATTGGTTTGGTCGATAAAATATTTACCAGAGTAGGAGCGAGCGATAACATTAGTATGGGCGAATCGACCTTTATGGTTGAGATGAATGAGACCGCCAATATCTTAAATAACATTTCTAATCGCAGTTTGGTGTTGTTAGATGAAATTGGTCGCGGTACGAGTACTTACGACGGGATTTCGATCGCGTGGGCGATTAGCGAGTATTTGCACGAGCATCCTGCGAAACCCAAAACGCTTTTTGCGACGCATTACCATGAGTTAAATGAAATGACGCAAACCTTTACGCGCATTAAGAATTATAATGTATCGGTAAAAGAATTAAAAGATAATGTATTATTTCTGCGGAAGCTCGTCCCGGGAGGTAGCGAACATAGTTTTGGGATTCACGTGGCAAAAATGGCAGGAATGCCACAGCAGGTTTTGCATCGCGCCAATAAGATCTTAAAGAAGCTGGAAAAGTCTCACGGAAGTGAAGAATTGAGCGGAAAATTAAAAGAAGCGGCAGAACAAGAACCGCAGCTAAGTTTTTTCCAGTTAGACGATCCTTTGCTGCAAGAAATTAAAGAAGAAATTTTACATACTGATATTGATACACTTACGCCGGTAGAAGCCTTAATGAAGTTGAATGAAATTAAGCGAATGCTACAGCCGGCGAACCCTGAAGCAAAAAAAGTTTAATTTTTTTCGCAAAAAAGTTTGGGTGTATGAAGAAAAGGATTAAATTTGCATCCGCATTTAAGCAACAACGTTCTTAAACATAGCTTAACGCGAAAATAGCTCAGTTGGTAGAGCGCCACCTTGCCAAGGTGGAGGTCGCGGGTTCGAATCCCGTTTTTCGCTCTGAGTAGACAAGTCTAAATATTATTTAAAAAATATATAGGCTCGGGTGGTGGAATTGGTAGACACGTTGGACTTAAAATCCAATGAACATTAGTTCGTACGGGTTCAAGTCCCGTCCCGAGTACTTTAACCCTCTTTAATCTTACGATTTTAGAGGGTTTTTTGTTTTTAGGTGGTTTTTAAAATGAATTTCTTTTCTTCGTCATGCTGTGCTTGACACAGCATCTCATCCTGTTTATAATTTAGATGATCCGCTAAATCGACACTTCGACTCCGCTCAGTGTGACAACAGGTGACTTTTAAGCGTTTTCCACAATAGTAATTCATCTCGCGTCATTCTAATTTTTTGTGCTCGTGAATATCAAGCGTTTTCAACGATTTTTATTTCTTCCTCGGTCAAGCCGTAAAGTTCATAAACCATTTGGTCGATTTGGTGGTCGAGTTGGTTGATTTGCGTTTGTAGCTCGCCGGCTTTTTTCTTATTGTCTTCAAAAAGCTCCATCCATTCAAACTCATCTTTTTTGGTGAGTTTTGGGATTTCTTCTTGCTCGTTTTTACGACGCTCACGGTTTTCCTTATTAATGGCTTTATTGAGTTCTTTTATAAACTCGCCAAAATCTAACTCGTGCCAGTTTTGGAGTTTTTTAGAGAGCTTTTCTACCGGAAATTGTGATAATAGATAGTTTTGGAATTTAGAATTTTCAATTTTAGAATTCGATATTAGTAAATTTATTTTCTGAATATGGCTTTCGAGTTTATCAGTCATATTTTTTCCAACGTTTTCCGGAATTGGAAATTTCTTACAATTTGCTATTAAAATTTTTTGAAATAGTGATTTTTCTAAATCTAAAAATTGATAAGTATGATAAAAATTGATCAATTTGGAATTTATAATAGCCGTAAGAAATAAAGCCGAATATTTTGATTTAGGTATTATCGCAAAACCTATTTGAGTAAAGTACAAATTGTCTTCTGTATAACCCGCATATATCCTTGGTGGATTTCCTGATACAATCTGTCGAATAATCGTTCTCGGACTTTTAAAAAACCTCTCTTCTCTTGGTGCTCCCAACCAATCTCCGTAATTTATAAATTCTGTAGGAGAAGGATCGACATAGAATCTTTCGATATTCCCTCCACTTATTAAAGGCATATAATTTTTGTCCAATTTAAATGAAGAATGATACTCTCTATTTTTAATTAATTCCTTTGAGTGTCCTTTATATTTATCATACGGTGTAATCCCTAAAGAAAAATCAGATATGTCCTCTAATACAATTCTATCTTTCTTTAACTTATTGAGAAGTTTTAATTGATCTGGATTTATATAAATATTGAAATTAAAATTGTCAACTTTCCACGCGCTTTTTGAAACTTTTTCTAATCTACTCTCATCGATAGAACTAATTTTATCATCCTTAGAATAAACTAACTTCGAAAGATTTTCATTATCGTAATTTTTTCGAAATTCAAATATTATAGTTTCTACTTTTGCATCTTCAAACACATCATCAGGCAACTTAATTATAGTAGTCATATCATTAATAAGTAGTCTTCTGATTTTTTCATAAGAAGAGTTAACTAAAATAGAGTTTGGATTGATAAAAGATAAATAACCTAAATTTTTAACGAGATGAAACCCTTTTTCAATAAAAATTGAATATAGATTAATTCTATTTGATACTGTCTCATACTTCTCGAAGTAAAAATCTACAATTTTAGGATTCATTCCTTTAATATCCACATAAGGCGGATTCCCAATCACCACATCAAAACCACCTTTGGCAAAAACTGCCGGAAATTCTGCTGACCAGGTAAAGGCTTTATCGCCGGCAATGTTTTTAGCATCGATTAAAGAATTACCGCATTTAATATTACTGCTTAGGTCGTTTAATTTTCTACGTGGTTGCGCGGTACGTAACCAAAGCGAAAGTTTGGCAATTTCTACACTTTCTTCATTAATATCTACACCGTAAATATTGTTTTCTAAAATGGTATTTTCGATATCGCTAAACACAATTGCGCCACCCAAAACTTTGGCTTTAAGCTCGTCGATATAGGCGTGTTCTGCAATAAGAAATTCCAACGCCTGATTTAAAAATGCGCCCGAGCCACAGGCAGGGTCACAAATAGTAAGCTGTAATAACCAATATCGATAAGTGTCGAGCGTGGCAATTAATTTCTTTTTGGTTGCGGTGTGTGTTCCTTTTTTTACTTCAAAATATTCTTCTTCCCGAAACTCCAGCTCGGTTTTCTTTTCTTCACAAAGCTTGCCTACGGTATTTTCAACAATATATTTGGTAATGTATTTAGGCGTGTAAAAAACACCGTCTTTTTTACGTTTACTCTTCTGCTTATCAAAATTATCGCCTTCAATTTCGGCATTTACACTTTCAATTTCGTTGAGCGAATTTTCAAAAATATGCCCAAGGATATTTACATCAACCTGACTTTCAAAATCGTAAGCAGAAAGTTTTGCGGTGTGTTTATAAAGCAATGCATCATTGATCTCTAAAAGATCTAAAATAGTATCAGGTTTAAAAAGTCCGCCATTATAGGCAAAGATCTCTGCTTTTTTATCGGTGCCTTTTCGGCCGGTGTCCAGATAACTAAAATAAAGTTTAAAACGTTCGTAAAGCGGTTGGTTTACATCCAGGTCTTTAAGCTTGTTCCAATCTTCGATGATCTGCAAAATAGCGTTGGGCGGTAACAGTCCGCGATCTTCAGCAAAAAAGATAAACAGAAAACGATCGATCAACTTCTGCGACTTTTTAAATAAGGTGAGCTTTACATTTTTTTCGAGGCGTTGTTGTTCCTGTAATTCTTCAGGAGATCTCTCGACTTCGCTCGAGATGACATTCGATGCACCGGCTTTTAATTTTTTAGCATTATTTCTCACTAAATCGCGATACAATTCACGCTTAAAAACCGAATAATCTTTATAAAAACCTTTGGTGATCTGGCTTTCTTCTACCAACGAAGCTTCTTTAATTTCTAAAGGCAAACCGCTTAAAAAATTATCCTGCTGCAAGCATAAATATAACAGGGCAAAGCGATCTTCGGTTAAACTAAACAGATCGAATTCTAAGAACTCGGTCGCATCGTTAATATAAAATCGAAGTTTTTCGAAATTGGAAGTAATTACATATACACAACCTTTTTGATTGGCTTTATAATCGAACGCCTGTTGGCGAATCCCTTCTAAATGTTTGGTGTTGGTACCTTTAAGTTCGATAACGCCTAAGGCTATATTTTCTTTTAAAATGGCACCATCGGCTTTGCGCGAGTTGGTTTGATTTTTATATTCGGCTACCAGATTATAGTTTGCGTTTGGCTTCATTGTGTAGTCTAAAACCTTTACAAACAACTCGGTAAGAAAAATAGCCTGATATTCTTCTTCTTTCGAGCTTTTTATATTTTCCTGAATTTTAGGATCTAAAAAGTACTTACTAAACTTTTTGTATGCCCTAAGAATCTGGTTTTGGTCTTGGGCTTTAAGGTATTTTTTTAAAACCGAAGTTTGAAATAATGCCATTGAATCGGGTTGGAAATGTTCTTGGCTATAAATTTAAAAATTTAATGTTAAAACGATAATCTTATTAAAAACTTTATCGCGTTGTTTTATTTTGAAAAATCCCAACTAAAAAAGACTTCTCGATACATTTTATTCTTCCGCTGCGCTTCAAAATAAAACACTCGAAGTGACAAGGTTGGAGTCTGGATTATTAATAATAAATAATTGTATTGATGTTTCGAACCTCTCTTAGAGTTTATAATGCTGTTTGCTGAAATCTTCACACTGTTAATTAAAAAAAGACTTCTCGATACATTTTATTTTTCCGCTGCGTTGCAAAATAAAACACTCGAAGTGACAAGGTTGGAGTCTGGATTATTAGAAATAAATAATTGTATTGATGTTTCAAACTTCCCTTAAACTTTATGATAACTATTTACTGAAACTGTCAACTGAAAACTGTCAACTGAAAACTGTCAACTGAAAACTGTCAACTGAAAACTGTCAACTGAATACTGTTTACTGTTAACTAAAAAAAGACTTCTCGATACATTTTATTTTTCCGCTGCGCTTCAAAATAAAACACTCGAAGTGACAAGGTTGGAGTCTGGATTATTAATAATAAATAATTGTATTAATGTTTCGAACCTCCTTTAAAGTTTATGTGAACTATTTACTGAAACTGTCAACTGAAAACTGTCAACTGAAACTGTTTACTGACACTGTAAACTGTCAACAGAAAACTGTACACTGTCAACTAAAAAAGAGCGATTCACGATATGGCCGGCGGGTCTATTGTTTTAGAAGAATAAAGCTTATGAAGTATAAATTTTGCTCATAGAAATATAAGCCCGGTTGTCAAGCTTATATTTCTATGAGCAAATTTTCATTAATAATTGTAAGAGGTAGGTAAGGGTTTTAAGTTAAGAATCAACAGGCTTGCATTCTAGCGCTTTCATTAATAAAGTTTCAACCATATTATTGAACGTTCTGTTCTCTTCGATAGCAAGTTGTTCAATATTTTCACAAATTTCAGTTTTTAATCTAATTGATCTCTGACGAGATTTGTTCTCTTTCTTCATAAATAGTATTATGGGGTTAAACGTTACACTAACATAATATATATAATATTTTAATTAAACGATTTTTTAGATAATTATTAACATTAAGTGTTTATATGCTAAGTAGTTGCAATTTTAGTTGAAGTGTAAGTAATTTAGATAAGTTGCAATATTAAGATGAAGTTTTTATAATAATTGTTAATTTTAATCAATTGAGACTATAGTGCAATTTAAATCATAAAAATAATCGATAGTTGTTGATAACTAATATTCGTTAATACCAAAGATAATATGTCTAAAATAAATTTGCAAACTTCGAAATATTACTTGAGATCTATCGAGAATTCTGATATTTCGATGATATTTAAAGGCTTGTCTCACCCTGAAGTCATTAAATATTACGGAATTAGTTATACATCGTTAGCAGAAACGAAAACCCAAATGCAATGGTATAAAAATTTAGAGTTATCGGGTAGTGGTAAATGGTTTGCGATCTGCGAGTTAAGTACAGATAATTTTTTGGGCGCTGTCGGGTTAAACAATTTGATCGAATTACATCAAAAAGCAGAAATTGGTATTTGGCTTTTACCTGAACATTGGGGTAAAGGCATTTTTCAAGAAGTGATGCCAAAAGTAGTAGCTTATGGGTTTAAAGAGTTAAACTTACATCGTATAGAAGCATTTGTAGAAAGTGACAATAAAAAATGCAAAGATGCCCTGGCAAAAACAGGATTTGTTTATGAAGGGACAATGAAAGATTGCGAGAAGAAAAACGGAAAGTTTATAAATCTGTCTGTGTACGCGATCTTAAACAAGTAAGAGCACGTTCAGGAAAATCGGTGATAATAGCGTTTACACCAAAATCGAGCATTTTTGTTATGTCTTCAGGCTTGTTCACCGTCCACGGAATGACCAAAATTTGCTCTTGCTGAATTTCTTGTACCGCTTTTTTACTGTTAAGAAGTTTAAAATGCGGACTGTAAATCTCGGGTTTAAAACTTAGGCGTTCTTTATTTTGCTGAAATGAATTATTCTCTACCAGATAAGCGATCGTAAATGCTGAAAAGTGAAGATGAATTTCTTCTAAAATATTTACATCAAACGATTGTAAGATCACTCGGTTTTCAATTTGCTTTTCTAGTAAAACATCGGTAACAAGTTTTACAAATTCTTTAGGCTCCGGTTGAAATTTGTGATAAAACTCAACTTCAGATTTAATTTCAATATTGTAGGCAACTGCAGGTAAATTGTTTTCTTGGGTATATTTTTCAACCGTTTCAATTACTTCAGAAAGTAAAGGTTTATAGGTTTTTAATTTTTGCTGCTGAAGAAATTTTTGATTGATCTTACTGCCGGCATCAAAAGTTTTAATTTCAGCATAATTCATATCATAAAGGTTAAAATTTCTTTCTTTCTCCTTAGAAATATCTGCTCCATTAGGTTGAAGTACATAAGCAGAAGCTATATAAGCTTCGTGAGATACCACTACTTTTTTGTCTTTAGAAATAACGACATCCATTTCTAAAACATCTACGCCTTTTTTAACTGCACTTAAAAAAGCAGGAATACTATTTTCCGGGAAGTTACCTCGATCACCTCGATGACCTTGAATTTGAGTTTTCACTTTCTAAATTTAGAAAATTACTTTGAAGTATCTTTTACTACGATCGCTGTCTTAATAATCTCTTGCGTGATTTTCTTTTGATCTTCTTTAAGATTTTTAATAAGAAGTTCTACGGCTTGTTCACCAACTTTTTCAGGAAATTGATTAATGTAGGAAACTCTTGGGTGTTGCAATTCGTTATGCTTTTTGTTTACATAACCAATAAGAGAGATCTCGTCGATCAATTTCAGTTTATTTTTAGCGATGATCGCATTGGCAATAATGGTAGATTCGATATCTGCACCCAAAATAGCATCTACTTTTGGTTGAGAACTATCGGTAAGTCGCTCTTCTATTTTTTGACGTAGATCTTCTAATTCGTGTTCTTCGATAGTTTCACCAGAGAGCGAAGATTCACTTTCGATAAAGCTTGTAAAAGTTCTTCGTCTGGTTTTACCTACTGAAAGCCAACCAATAGAAGAAACAAATAAAACATTCTTAGCATCGGTTTCTTGAAAGTGCGCACACGCTTTTAAAATACTTTGGTCGTCATCTACAGAAACCGAATTAAAATTAAGCTCTTTATGCAACCTGTCGAAAGTAACGATAGGCGTCGTTTCTGCAATATTTTTAAAATGTTCGAATTGGCGTTCTACAAAAGTCTCTTCAGAAGGACAAACAATAATTCCTTCTACCATTCCGTTCGATAAGATATTCAAACTTTCTCTTTCTTCTTTTAATTTTTCACCGGTAAAGAAAGTTATAATTCGGTAACCATTTTTCTTAGCGTGAACTTCAATATTTTTTAATACTTCAGCTAAAAAGGAGTTTTGAATATCCGGTATAATCACACCTATATTAAAGGTAGATTGGTTTTTTAAACTCACTGCTATATGGTTAGGTACGTAACCATAAAATTTAGCAAGCTCTTTTACCTTCTTTTTTGTTTTTTCACTTATCTCGGGGCTATCATTCATTGCTTTAGATACGGTTGATACAGAAACCATTAAGATTTTAGCAATTTCTTTGATTGTGATTTTCTTTTTCATAGCAAATAAATGTTTCAATAAGAGATAATGAACGTCAAAAATACTAAAAATACACGTTCTTTAAACTTTTTAAAGCAGATCTGCAGAAAAACTAAAGTTTTTATAAACTTTTGAGCAGCTTTTAGGCATTGGTTAACTTCAGGTTTCTTAAAATTATTTCAATGAAAAATATCACCATTGTTGGCGGTGGCGCTTGTGGTTCTGCAGTGTTTATAGAATTGGTCATTCAGATCTTAGCAGAAAAATTACAAGATAAAGTAAGCTTAACCTTAATAGAACGCGCAGAAAAAGTTGGTTACGGATTAGCGTTCGGCACTCAGCAAGAGAGTCATTTACTCAATACACAAGCAGATCTTATGGGTATTTTTGCTGAAGAACCCGAACATTTTGCAACTTGGCTCAACGAAAAAAGAGAGAAAACAAAAAATACCTCAACAATTTCAAAAGCTGAAGAAACTTACACTTCTAGGCAACTTTATGGAGATTACGTGGCAGAACAACTTTCAATTTTTAAAGAAAAAGCAAAGCGAGGCGGCATTCAAGTAGATTATATTCACGATGAAGCAATACACCTTGAAGCAGTAAAAAATGAAGAACTAAAAATTGATTTTGAAGGAAGAGAAAGTATTACTTCCGCCTATGTTATTTTGGCATTAGGAACTCCCAAACCTAACAATTTTAAAGAATGTGAAGCATACCCGGAGTTTATAAATTTTCCGTGGCCGGTAGAAAATCTAAAGCGAAAAGTTAAAAAGAACGATACAGTTGGAGTTTTAGGTACCAGTTTAAGTGCGATCGATACGGTACTTACATTAATCGATCAAGAACATCAAGGTAACATAAAATTAATTTCTCCTGAAGGTTTATTGCCGCGTGTACAACCCATAAAAAATGAAGAGATCGATAGAAAATTTATAACTCTTTCTAACATCCATCAGCTTAAAAGAGATGAAAACAGAAAGCCCAAAGTAAAAGAACTTTTTAAACTTTTTATGCAAGAAGTAGAGGCTTTAGAGGGTTTTAGTTTAGATTGGAATAGTTTAAAACGTGACGATCGAAGCGCAGAAGAGTTAATGGAAATTGATATTTATGCAGCAGAGAATAACGGAGATTCGATCTTGAATCTAGCGTATGCATTACGTCACGATGCTTCTACTATTTGGAGTTGGCTTTCTGTAGAACAGAAAAAACATTTTGGAGATTGGATAGGCAAATATTGGCAAATTAATAGGCACGCAATGCCACTGCATAATGCTTATAAGTTGAAAAAGCTTATGGAGAAAGATCAATTAGAGGTAATTGGCGATTTTAAGGAAGTAAATTATCTGGAAGATGAAGGTTTTGAAATTAAGCTGAATAGCGGCGATAAATTTAAAGTAGATAAATTAGTAAACGCCACCGGAACGCCTTCAGAAGTAGAAAGTATGGAGAATACATTAATTCAAGATTTGCTTCAAGAAAAATTGATCATTCCGTATGAAGTTGGTGGTATTTATATAGATGAACGAACCATGCGTGTGGTAACACCGCAAAAAGATTTACCAATTTACGCTTTAGGGCATATAAATAACGGGATGTTACTCGATGTAAATTCGGTTTGGTTTAATGTGAAAAGTTCGATGATCGCTGCAAAAGATATTCTATTTAAAATACAGATGAATGAACGTATTTCTTAATCTTTACAAGACCTTATTTCCTTATCTGTTATGTATTCCAATAGGATATTTTTTAGCACGAAAAAATATTATTCCGAAGAACATCGTATCTAAACCACTGCTGTATTTTTTTATGCCCGTGTTGGTTATTAATCACGTGCTAGAAGCCTCGGTAGAAAATTTAACGATCCTCCCGATAATTTCATTCACTTTATCTGTTGGGATGATTTTTCCTGCAATAATAGTTCATCGTACGTTTGGTAAAGGAGAAAGTAGAAGTTTATTAAAAAGTGGTTTTTCTTTTTTTAATGTTGCGTTTTTCGGGATTCCGGTGGTCGATGCACTATTTGGTAAAGAAGCGATCACAACCCTTATCTGTATTTATATAGGATCTGCGCTTTACGGGAATATAATTGGGTATTTTCAAGTAGCAAGAACAAGATTTAGTAGAAAGCACGCCATCAAAGAAATTTTTAAAGTCCCATTTATATATGTATTTATACTAGCAGTGGCGCTAAAGATCTTTGGTTTTGAAATGCCAACGCAGGTGGAGCCTGTAGTCGATTTTTTCGGGATCGTGGTTTCTGTTGCCGGGATGTTAATTATAGGTATTAATATTGAGCAAGTAGATTTTAAAGTGCTTAAATGGAGTTATTATTTAAAATTGCTTGGAGTGCGAGTATTGGCAGCAATTATAATAATGGCAGCTTTATTAGGTATAGAATATTTATTTGTAAAAGGCCTTACTGAACGGGAAACTAAGGTTTTGATATTGCTAGCTTTATTCCCAATTGCCGCTAATCTTACGGTATTTGCTTCATTTTTAAAGTCGAATGAAAAGCAATCGGCGCTATTGGTCTTATTATCGATGCTTATAGCTTTAATTTTAGTGCCATTAGCCGCAGCATTTTTCTAATAAAAAAGCCGAATTTTACAATTCGGCTTTATAGATTGGTTGAAAAAAATGCTTAGTGAACGTCGTCTTCGTGCATTTCTTCGTGTACTTCTTCTTCAGCTTCTTCTTCTGCGTTCTCAGCAGCGTTTTCAACTTTGTCTGCTCCTCTTTCGATAGCGTCTCCAGTTTCTTCTACTCCGTTTTCGATAGCTTCACCGGTTTCTTGTGCAGCATTTTCCATATCTTCACCGATAGCTTCAGCAGCTTCTTCAGTTTTCTCTTGTGTAGTTTCTCTACAAGATGCAGTTGCTAAAACGATAGATAATGCAGAAAATGCAATAAATAATTTCTTCATAATAATTAGCTTTAAAAAATTTTAAAGTGTAAAATTAATACATTTATGCTCAAGTTTAATAACCTATGAGATTTCTTTACCTGTTTTTTTTCATATTCATCTTACAATACTCTTATTCACAAGAGTTACCGCCGGTTGTAAATTTTTCTGCTAAAGATTATGAGGCAGGAAATCAAAACTGGATGATCGTTCAAGATGAAAACCAGCACATATATATTGCTAACAACTCAGGTTTGCTTCAATACAATGGTGAGCAATGGAATTTAAATAAACTCCCCGAAGGATCTTTTATTAGATCTGTGGCAATGGCAGATGGTAAGGTTTTTACCGGTGCTTATATGGATTTTGGATATTGGGAAAAAGACAATACCGGTAAACTAAATTACCAGAGTTTAAAAAACTTGGTAGAAGAAGATTTTATAGATGGGGAACAATTTTGGCATATAGAGGCAGTCAACGATTATGTGGTTTTCCAAAGTTTAAGCCGACTTTACAGTTATAATGTGAAGACAAATAAGGTAGTAATTATACCGGCTAATTATACCATTACAAATTTATTTCAGCTTCAACAAAAAATATACTATCAAGTAGCAGAAGAAGGGTTATATGTGATCGATAACGGACAACAAAAGATATTTGTACCTAATACAGAATTGAATAATCAAATTGTAGTCGGTTTTTTTGAATTTGAAAATGAAAAATTTTTGGTCACTAGAAATAATAGGATCTACTCAATTATAGACGGTAAGTTAACTTTGCAAGAACTTGAGAATTTAGAATTATCTGAAGACGAGTCGATCTTCATTGCTAAGCTTATAACCGATCAAATATTAGCATTGGGTACTATTGGTAATGGCTTAAAACTTTATAATCTAAAAACCGAACAAATTACTCACTTTAAACAACCCAGCATTTTAAATAATACGGTTTTATCACTATTCAACGACAAGCAAGGGAATCTATGGAGTGGTTTAGATAACGGAATTAGCTTACTTAATTTAAATAGCTCTTTAAAGATCTTTACCGATACTTTTGGAGAAGTTGGTACCGTTTACTGTAGCTATCAAGAAGCTAACATTCGATATTTAGGAACTAATCAAGGTCTGTATGCCAGAAATGTTGATGAAAAAGGCGATTATAAGTTGATCCCAAATACAAGCGGGCAAGTTTGGAGTATTCAAAAAATATACGAAAAACTGTTGGTAGGTCACGATAAAGGTACTTTTTTGATCGAGGGATTTACAGCTAACTCTATTTTTAACGAAACCGGAACCTGGGAAATTAAACCTTATAATGGTGGTTTTTTACAAGGTCATTATAATGGGATGAGTTTTGCAGAATACTCTAACGATAAAATCGGGCAATTCCAAAGATTTAAAAATTATGATCTTTCTTCCAGGAATATTCTTATAGATAGTTTAAAAGATGAAGTTTGGGTAGGTCACGATCATAAAGGTATTTTTAAGACGCGATTAAGTTTATCTGAAAATTCGGTTGAAATTATTAACAACTATAATTTGCCAACGCAAGAGGGTACAGGTTTAACCTTGTTTTCGTTCAATCAAAAACTATTTGCTTCCACAGCAAAAAAGTTTTACAAGTTTAATTCTTCTGAAGATGATTTTGAATTAGCAACTTCCCTAAATACCATCTTTAAGAACGAAAAAAGAATAACAGGCATCACGAAAGTGATAGAGAATTCTTTATGGTGTTTTGGTGATGAGCAGGTTTATCGAATTACTAAAGATGCTTTTCAAGACGATTACGTTTTGAATAAATACGACATCCCGAATAATTTGAGAGGTATCTCTACCAGTTTTGAGAATATCTCTATAATTAACGCTAATACTTATTTAATTGGCTCTAATCTTGGTTATATCACTTTTGAGCTTCCGGTAAAAGGCTTAGAAGTCGCAGAATTGAAAATTAATTCAGTAAGATTTTCCGGAAAAGACCAAAAATTGAGTAATTTAAATTTGGCTGCCGATGATAATGAAATTACTTACAGAAATAATTTAATTGAATTTAATTATAGCCTTCCTCAGCACAATTTACCTTCCGATGTAAAATATAGTTATCGATTGTTAGGTTATGAAGATTCTTGGTCTTCATGGTCAACAGCTTCTGCCGTAAGTTTTAAAAATTTATCGCACGGCGAATATAAATTTGAGGTTAGAGCTTTACTTAATGAGCATATCACTTCGACTAAAAGTTTTAGCTTCTCTGTAAAAAAACCTTGGTATATTTCTACGATAGCCATAGTCTTTTACATTTTATTGTTTTTACTAATTCTTTTTATTACACATAAGCTTTATAACAATTATTATAAAAAAGAACAAGAGCGAATTATAATTGAGAATAAAGAAAAATTAAAACTTCAAGAAATCACCGCTCAGCAAGAAATTGTGACCTTAAAAAATAAACAACTTGAAACTGAAGTTGAATCAAAAAATAGAGAACTGGCTGCTTCTACAATGAATATTATTAGGAAGAATGAATTTCTTACAGAATTGAAACAGAAACTAGCTAATGCAAATACAGATCAAGAAATTCAGGAAGTGATCAGCATCATTAATAGAAATATTGCTGAAAAAGATAACTGGAAGTTGTTCAAAGAAGCTTTCGATAATGCCGATAAAGACTTTTTACAATCTGTAAAGGAAAAACACCCCAACTTAACATCGAACGACTTAAAACTTTGTGCTTATTTAAGGTTAAATTTAAGTTCTAAAGAAATTGCACCCATGCTTAATATTTCAGTTAGAAGCGTTGAGATTAAACGATATCGTTTGCGTAAAAAAATGGATTTAGCGCATGAACAAGGATTGGTAGAGTATATCCTTACTTTTTAAATACTCAACAATTTTAAAAAACACCACAACATTACCACAACATTTATATAAAATGCAATATATCAGGTATATTCGTGTAAGTTAATCTTGATTGTGAAATCCCTATTTTAAAGCGTTGTTAATTGAATAACTCTAAAAAAATGACGTGAAAATTTAAGATGTATATTTTTTGTTGAGGTTAAATTTATTTGGAGTTAACAGTTTATTAATACATTGCTTTCAAATCAAATCATCAACAAATGAATAAAAATCTATTATTAATTTTAATGTTTTTGGCTCCATTTGTCAGCATTGCTCAAACGTTTTCGGTTTCGGGAACGGTAACCGAAGCAGAGACAGAAATGCCAATGCCAGGAGTAAATGTTTTGGTCAAAAATTCTACTAAAGGAGTAGTTACCGATTTTGATGGTAATTTTACTTTAGAAGATATTAATGAAGGAGATATTATTGTATTCTCTTACATTGGATTCGAAACACAAGAAGTTCCTTTTACCAATCAATCCACAATCAACATTTCTTTAAAACCGGATTCTGAAGCTTTAGGAGAAATTGTACTTGTAGGTTATGGTAAACAAGTTAAAAAACAAGTTACAGGATCAGTTTCTACTATTGGTGAAGCTATCATAGATGATCTTGAACCTACAAATGCTGCACAAGCTTTACAAGGTACGACCTCGGGAGTTAATGTAGCGATGAATGGTGGGGCTCCCGGTTCTAACGCAAATATTAGAATTAGAGGTATCTCTACTAATGGGCAAAGTAAACCTTTAATTATTTTAGATGGTTTTCAATATGAAGGAGGTTTAAATACTATAAACCCTGCAGATATTGAAAGTTTTACAGTTTTAAAAGATGCACAAGCAGCAATTTACGGAACTATTGGTGCTAACGGTGTGATTTTAATCACCACTAAAAAGGGTAGAAAAAACCAAAAAGCCCAAGTAAGTTATGAGGGGTATACAGGTATTCAAGAAACTACTCGTAAGCTTTCTTTACTAAATGCAAAGGAGTATGCTTTATATTTAAATGAAGCTTATGCCAACGCGGGTCAAGATGTTCCGTTTACCAATGTAAATGATTTAGGAACAGAAACAGACTGGCAAGATGAGGTTTTTGATCAAGCAACTATAAGAAGTCATAATCTTTCTGTTAGAGGAGGAGGAGAAAAAGTTAGTTATAGTTTAAGTGCTTCAAACTTTTATCAAGAAGGTATAGTGGCACCAGACAAAGCTAATTTTGAACGTAATACTGCAAATTTAGCTTTAGATGTAGATGTTTCAGAAAAAATCAATCTTTCAACAAAATTATTTTACAGTAGTGCAGATGCAAAAGATATTAACTCTTTTGCTTTAGGTTCAGTATTATTTAATGCTAATAATATTGCACCAATTATCGACCCTTCTCAGGATAATTTAGATGGGACTATCGATTTAGGGAATGAAGTTGTAAACCCGCTTACACAAATTAGAAATACGTACAATAGTAGTTTAACAGATCGTTTAAGCGGTACAGTGCAAGCAAGTATTGATTATGCTAAAAATCTAAATTTACAAGGTCGTATAGGTTTTAATAGTACGAATACTAGACATAGAGATTTTACTCCAGAATTCAATTACGGTGCAGGTAAAATCTATACTACTCCTATTAGCTCTGTAACATTAGGTAAGATCAATGATTACGATTATACATTCGATTTATTTAATACTTATGAGAATACTTTTGCAGATGCTCATGAGGTTACATTTTTAGTAGGTACGACCGTTTATCAAACTAAAGGTGAAGGTTTATACGGTAGCAGAAACGATGTAAATGCTAATAGTTGGCAATTTGCAGATTTAAGTTCTGCTTATGGAGTTGGAGAAGATCAAACTAATAGTTCATACTCTTATTTACTACGTAGACTTTCATACTTTGCAAGGTTACAGTATTCTTATAAAGATAGATATTTACTTTCAGCAATGTTAAGACGTGATTCTTCAACTAAATTTGGTCCTAATAACAAAGTAGCTTATTTTCCTTCGGTTACTGCAGGATATGTAATTTCTGAAGAAGAGTTTTTTACGTCTGATGTTTTCGACTTGATCAAACTAAGAGGTAGTTACGGGATTTTAGGTAACGACCAGATTGGAGACTTTTTATATTTATCGTTATTAAATGGAGAGGCCACTTATGTATTAGGAGCAGATCAAGCTTTAGTTAATGGTAACGCATTAGGAGCATTGGCAAATCCAGATTTACAATGGGAAGAGGCTAAGAAGTTAGATATTGGTGTAGATATTGACTTTTTAGATAACAAATTCTCTTTCGTTGCCGATTATTTTCATAACCGAAGAGATAATTTATTAATTCCTAACATTCCGGTATCAGGTATTTATGGTACAGGTGCACCGGGAGCCGGAAGTCCTACAATTAATGCAGGTGAGGTAATTAATAAAGGATGGGAATTTGCACTTAATTATAATCAAAATTTCTCAGATGATTTTTCAATCTCAGCCGGATACAATATTAGTTTCTTAGATAATGAAGTTACTCGAGTAGATAATGGTATTGGTTATATTGAAGGTGGTGGTTTTGGTGTAGGTCAACCTGCCCCTTCAAGAATGGAAGTTGGTTTCCCGATGGGCTATTTCTACGGTTACCAAACTAACGGAATTTTCCAAACGCAAGAAGAGGTTAATGCACATCCTTCTCAAGTAGCTTTAGGAGCAGAGGCACAACCTGGTGATATACGTTATTTAGATCTTAATGGTGACGGTGTGATCGATGCAAACGATAGAACAAACTTAGGAGATCCGATTCCAGAAGTTACTATGGGATTTAACTTTAAGATCAACTATAAGAATTTTGATCTTTCTGCTTATTCATTTGCCAGTCTAGGTCAAGAAATCGTAAGAAACTACGAAAGAAATCAGCCAAATGTAAATAAGTTGAGTTATAGATTAGATCGATGGACGGGGCCTGGTACAAGTAATACTGTCCCAAGAGCAACTATCGCTTCAACTTCTAACAATGCATTTTCAGACTTTTTTGTTGAAGATGGCTCATTCTTAAGAATACAGGCAATAACCTTAGGGTATACCGTTCCAAAAAGCTTGACAGAGAAAGCTTTTATCGAAAAATTTAGAGTTTATGGTAAAGTAGATAATGTATACACTTTTACAGAATATATGGGTTACGATCCTACGGCTTCTACAGGAGCTCCAATCGGTCAAGGTATTGACTATGGTTTTTATCCATTACCAAGAACCTATTCATTAGGTGTTAACCTTCAATTTTAAAAAAACGAGATGATGAAGAATTTATATAAAAGTATTACAGTTTTAGCAATTGCCCTTGTAGGAGTGGTAAGTTGTTCAGACGATTTTACAGATGTTAATCCGCCGTATGCGATTAATTCTGATACCTATTTTGCATCTCCAGACGATTATTCAAAAGCATTAATTGGTGCTTACGATGTATTACAGTCTACCTATGTAAATGTTATTCTAGGGGAAATAGCATCAGATAATACTCACGCAGGAGGTGAAAGTGCAAACGATGTAATAGGATGGCAGCAAGTAGATCGTATGCAACACACCCCGATTAATGATAATTTAGATGATATTTGGGATTGGAATTTTGCAGGTGTTCAAAGAGCAGCATTTATTATCGAGAATGAAGATAATATTGAATTTGATGGTAAATCTCAAATCATTGCAGAAGCTAGATTTATAAGAGCTTATTTTAATTTTGAATTATTAAAATGGTTTGGGCCAATTCCTATCAAACCTGAAGGTCAATTTGTTTTAGGAGATGTTGCAACATATCCAAGAGCGTCAAGAGAAGAAGTATATGCATTTATCGAAGAAGATTTACTTTCTGCTATAGAGAATATGGCGGTAGATGCTCCAGAAGTTGGTCGAGCAACTAAAGGGTCTGCTCAAGCTTTACTGGGTAAAGTTTACCTATATCAAGAAAGATTCGAAGAGTCTGCTATACAACTTAATAATGTGATCAATTCAGGTAAATATCATTTATATGGTACTGAACAAGGTGAGGTATATGAAACTCTGTTCGATTCAATCGGTCAAAATTCAGCAGAGTCTGTTTTTGAGATTCAGTATACTGGAGCAGAAGGAGCAGGATTTGGATGTTTGCAATGTAGTGAAGGTAACGTAATGGTTGGTTTTAGCGGAATTAGAGGCTACAACGGTCCGGTGTTCGAGTCTGGATACGGATTTAATTTACCAACAGAAGAAGCTTTCAATTCTTTTGAAAGTGGAGATGATAGACAAGATATAACTGTGCTAGATATAGAAGCTTGGGCATCTGCAAACGGAGCAACCTATAATATAGGAAGTCAAGATCCCGTAACTGGTCACACAGGTTATTATAACAGAAAATATTTACCGAGACAGAATGATAATTTAGGTGACGCAAACCTTACACAGCCTAACAATTATAGAGCTATTCGTTATGCAGATGTGTTATTAATGGCTGCAGAAGCTATGGTTAGAGGTAATATTAACGAAGGGCAAGCACGGGATTATTTAAATATGGTAAGAAACCGTGCCGGTTTAGATAACGTAGATTCTAGTGGAAACGCTTTATTAGAAGATATCTATGTAGATAGAAGATCAGAAATGATGGGTGAAGGTCACCGTTTCTTCGATTTAGTTCGTACAGGTCGTGCTGCAGAAAACATTGATGGGTTTACAGCAGGGAAGAATGAAGTATTTCCTATACCTTTTGAAGAGATGCAGTTTGCTAACGGAAATTGGGAACAAAATTCAGGTTACTAAAAAATATTAATATGAAAAATAAAATTCAATACTTATTGTTCAGTTTGCTATTCGTAGCAATGGCAGGCTGTTCAGACGATGACGGCTTAGAAACTGTAGCATCGGGAGAACCAACAAATATTTCTGTTGATTTTCAAATTGAGCAAGACAATTCGGGAGATGTTACGATTTTCCCGAGTGCAGAAGGAGCGAATACCTTTATTGTAGATTATGGTGATGGTAGTGAAGCTTCAGAAACCATCGCAACAGGTAGTAACGTGATGCATACTTATGAAGAAGGTACTTACGAAGTAATGGTAACCGCTATGAATTTAGCGGGTGATACTGCTTCGATGACGCAAACACTAGTGGTGTCTTTTTCTGCACCAGAAAACTTAGAAGTTACGATTACCAAAGACGCAGGAAATCCATTTTTGATAAATGTTTCTGCAGAAGCCGATAATGCTGCTGCTTTTGAAGTTTACTTTGGTGAGCAAGCAGACGAAACTGCAACACCAATGATGATTGGAGAAACAGTAAGTTATGAATACAGTGCTGTTGGTACTTACACTATTACTGTTATTGCATTGAGTGGAGGTGAAGCAACAACTACGTATACCGAAGAAATTGAGATCGTAGATCCACTACTCCTGCCGATTACATTTGAATCTGAAACTGTAGATTATACATTTTTCAACTTTGGAGGCGGTGAGGCTACAGGTGTACCTTTAGTTGCTAATCCATCGCCGAGCGAAATAAATGATAGCGAAACTGTAGCATCTTATACAAAAGTTTCTGGTTCAGAAACTTGGGCGGGTACCTCAGTTACTTTAAATGAAGCGATCGATTTTAGTTCAACTACCTTTATATCGATGGATGTATATTCTCCATCTATAGGAACTCCAATTTTATTTAAAATTGAAGATAGTGAGAACTCAGATAATTTCGTTGAAATTCAAGCAACTACAACAGTTGCAAACGAATGGGAAACCATAGTTTTCGACTTATCGGCAGTCGACCAATCTATTACTTATGAGGTAATTGCTCTATTCTTCAATTTTAATACTTCTGGTACCGGTGAGACTTACTATTTTGACAACATTCAATTAGCAAGCCCTACAATTGTAGAGTTACCAATTACTTTTGAAGGTAGTCAAAGTGCTTATGGTTGGACAGAGTTTGGAGGTGCACCCGTAACTATCGAAGAAAATCCAGATATGAGTGATGCAAATCCAAGTGCAACTGTAGCTAAAATGTTTAAAGTAAATAATTCTTTAGATTATGCAGGGGCATTTATGGATTTAGATAATCCGGTAGATTTCAACCAAAATACCTCTATTAGTATGAAAGTGTGGTCACCAGAGGCTAATACTACTGTTACCTTAAAGTTTGAAGATCCTCTAGACGGGGCGATATTTGCAGAGGCAAATGCGGTAACAACCGTTGCTAATGAGTGGCAAACTATAACTTTTGATTTTAGTGGTGTAGATGTTAATCAAAATTACCAAAGAATGGTGTTGTTCTTTGATTTTGGTTCTATAGGTACAGGATTAAATTATTACTTTGATGATATTTCTTATGCAGACCAACAACCGGTTTCATTACCAAACTTGCCATTAACTTTTGAAAGTGAAATTATTGAGTATAACTGGATGAATTTTGGAGGTGCGACTTCAACTGTCATCAATAATCCAGATATGAATGGTAACTCATCAAGTAAAGTTACAGAATTAGTAAAAGGTGATGGCGCACAAGTATGGGCAGGATCAAATATTTTAATAGAAAATGCTATAGACTTCTCTTCAACTCAAACTTTAAGTATGAAGGTTTGGTCTCCGGTAAGTAATGCTCCGGTCTTACTTAAATTAGAAGCTAGTGGTTCAGATTATTCAATGGAAGTCCAAGCTACCGCCACTGGAGCAAATCAATGGGAAACTTTAACATTCGACTTTACCGGTATTAGTGATACAGAAGCTATAGATGTTGTTACTGTGTTTATGAATTTCGGTGTAGCTGGTATGGGTAATACGTATTACTTTGATGATATTCAATTAGAAAATTAATAGTTATGAAAAAAACAAAATATATATTAGGTCTAGCATTATTATCTCTCGGGATGATATTGTATAGCTGCCAAGAAGATGACCAAGAATTTGGCGAGGTTGCAGCACCAACTAATCTTACGTTAGATGCAACAGTTTTAAATACCTCAGATGAATTTCCTAACGGTGATGGTAGTGGTTTAGTTAGTTTCGAAGCAAATGCAGAAGGAGCGATAACTTACGAGTATTTTTATGGAGATAACACTTCAGAAGTTGTACCATCAGGAGATGTAGAGTATGGTTTTAAAAATACAGGAACGCACGAATATGTAGTCACAGTGGTTGCAAGAGGAACCGGTGGGGCAAGCACGAGTGCATCGACCACGGTTACTGTTTTTAGTGCATTCGAAGATCCTGAAACTCAAAACTACTTAACCGGCGGTGCGAGTAAAACTTGGTATGTAGCTGCTGCATTACCGGCACATTTAGGTGTTGGGCCATCTACTACTGCTACACCAGATTATTATGCAGCGGCACCTTTCGAAAAAGAAAGTGTAGGCTGTTTTTATGACGATGCGATTATTTTTTCAGAAAATGGAGGTTCTATAAGTTTTGTTCACGATAATATGGGAGCAACATTTTTCAATGTAGATTTCTTAAGCGTCGGCGGTGGCGGCGGTGGTGAAGATCAATGTTTGGGCTTTGATACTTCGGGTACAAAAACCGTAAACTTATCATCTGCAGGGTCTATTGTTCCTGAAGATCAAACAACAGGTACGCAAATGATCATTTCAGATGGCGGATTTATGAGTTACTACATTGGTACAAACGTATATGAAATTTTAGAGATTACTGAAGATTATATGCACGTAAGAGCAATTCCTGGTTCTAATGCAGAATTAGCTTGGTATCTTAAATTTACAACAGACCCAGATGGTGGCGGAGGTGCTGGTTCAGGTCCAACAGAATTAGAAACTGAATTTCCGGGAGATTCAGTAGAAGAAGCATTTTGGTCTCAAGAATTTGACGGTTCATCTTTAGATACGAGTATTTGGAATTATGAAATTGGAAATAATAATGGTTGGGGTAATGGTGAAGCTCAATATTACACCGATCAAAATACAGAAGTTAGTAACGGAACTTTAAAAATCAATGCGATTGCAGAAGAAACTAATGGCTATAATTATTCTTCTGCAAGAATTACAACTCAAGATAATTTTGAATTTCAGTAC
>JYMV01005599.1_pt1 | contig 29440 bp, 28 predicted proteins | sample 338911 | NCBI WGS metagenome assembly JYMV01 (sample SAMN03354496, study PRJNA234377) | hydrothermal vent metagenome | biome: Deep sea; feature: Hydrothermal plumes at the Eastern Lau Spreading Center, Western Pacific Ocean; material: Seawater | place: Tonga | collected 2009 | depth 2000 m m
ACAAAAGTTGCCGTCAACCTCGTATTACTAGGAATCATTATTGGGGTATTATTCCCAAATAGTGCCTTAAATATGATACCAAATCTTAGTGTAGTAATGACGCAATTTGGCGAAGGGGGCTTTGCGGGTCTCGTTGCCCTTGCTATTTTAGTAACTTGGTATCAAAAAAAGTAACGAAAAAGAAGTAAAATGACTTTACAAATGGGGGATAGATGTCCCCATTTTTCTTATCCACATAACCAAGGAGGTACAAAATGGCTGATGTAAGTTCAACCGTACAAGATATCGTCAGTGGTATAGTTAGTTTGATAAAGGGATTAATTGTTCTCTTTATCTTCGTTAATATCCTGTATTCAACTGGATTTGATCCAGTAGGCGGGATAATAGATCTTGTGAGTGCTTTTGTTGATGGAGGCTTCGTAGGATTACTTGCACTGCTTGTATTTGTTTCATTGTTAGGTTAACAAGACAGGACACTGACTAAATTCCCGTACGAATCGGGAAATTGTATCCTTCCTAACTGGAGGTAAATATGAAACAAGCATTTGATATAGTTAACGAATGGTTAGGCATTCTCACAAAAGTTGCCGTCAACCTCGTATTACTAGGAATCATTATTATTTGGCGAAGGCGGCTTTGCGGGTCTCGTTGCCCTTGCTATTTTAGTAACTTGGTATCAAAAAAAGTGACGAAAAAGTAACTCGATTATCTAAGCAAACGCCCCGGAAAACCGGGGCGTTTGTATTTCATTTGAGCATTCAATTTTATCCTGAATTCTATCTTTAATTGTTGAAATTTCTGAATCGGCTGTCGGATTCGCTCAGTATATGAAACAATAGATTTAAGAGGTGTACCGAAAATTGAAAGTGCACTGATTTTTGATATCAATTTGTAACCTTAGCCTAAGCATATTGCAACGGAATTACTATATACGATAAATTTCCTGTCATGAATTCACCCAAAGTCCTCTTTCTTCTTTTTTTAATCATTCAGTCTTGGGGAATGTGTACGTCTGTTCAAGTATTTCACCAGGAAACAGGAGAAAAAGATAACCTAAAAATGCTTGCCGGTGTTACCGAAACATTCATTTCTACTCGTGATTTGGCAAGAGTGCTTTCTTCAAAACTCTATGTAAATAACGACAGACAGAAAATTGTCCTTTACCTAAGAGAACACCGAATAAAACTTTCATCGGAGACAAGTTTTATAATTGTTAATGAACAGATTTATCAAATGTCACAGTTTACAATTGGGGTTGAAGAAGATATTTATCTCCCAGCTGAATCATTCTTTTCTATTCTGCAGATGACTGTTTTGCCCGGGATAACCTATGACTCAAAAAAACAATTGTTAGGTATTAATATCGTCGACTTTAATATCACCGGACTTAACATTGAAGAAAAAGCAAATGGAACTATTTTACGAATCAAGACTCGGGAGCACTTTAGCAATGGAAATATCAGCGCCTTCAAACATAATAATGGATGGTTTTACCTTACGATAAAAGATGGAATAATCGATTCGGTTGAAGTGAAACGAACTGACACCAGGGGAGTGGTTCACAAAGTAGTAGCAGATCAGTTTGATGAATCTGTGCAGTTAGCATTTCAGTTACGATCAGATATTGAAGGATTTGAGTTTTATCAAAGCAGTGAACCAAATGAAATTGTAGTAACTCTCCGAACTCCTCTCTCTAAAAGTGCAGCTCGTATCAAGGAAGTAAAAAACCGTTGGAGGTTAGATACAATTGTGCTGGATGCTGGCCATGGTGGTAAGGATGGGGGCACTGTAGGAAAATATGGAACAAAAGAAAAAAATATTACCCTTGATCTAGCGAAAAGGATTGGAAAGCTGGTTGAAAAAAACACACATATTAAGGTTGTTCACACCCGCGAAGAAGATATCTTTATCCCTGTTTGGAAACGAACAAAAATTGCTAACGAAACTAACGGGAAATTATTTATTAGCATACACGCAAATGCAAATCCAAACCGGAATATCCGAGGATTTGAAACCTATTTGTTGCGACAAGGGAAAACAAAGGATGCCATCGAAGTTGCATCCAGAGAAAATGCTGTAATTAAGTTAGAAGATCAACAAAAAAGTATATACAGCGGGGAAAATTTGATAATGGCCACGATGGCTCAAAATGCATATATGAAAGAAAGTGAGGAATTTGCTGGAATAATTCAGAATGAACTTGCTTCAAGGATCAATTCAAAAAACAGAGGGGTAAAACAAGCAGGCTTTTATGTCTTGATCGGCGCAAGTATGCCAAATGTATTAATTGAAGTTGGATTTCTCTCTAATCCAACTGAAGAAAAAAACCTTAAAAAAGCTTCTTACCGACAGCAAATTGCTGAGGCAGTTTATGGTGCGATTTTTTTGTTTAAGCAAACAAAAGAGAAACTTTTAGTAAAAGGCTAAGTATGAAAGACAGGGAAATTACCTCCTGGTATATATCCGTATAATGATGAATACAAATCCAATCGGCATCTTCGATTCTGGCCTGGGCGGGCTCACAGTTGCCAAGGCGATCCAAAAGCTCCTTCCACATGAATCTGTTATATATTTCGGTGATACAGCACGATTACCTTATGGGAATAAGAGCCCTAAAATAATTAAAAAATACTCTCTTCAAATTGCTGACTTCCTTATATCAAAAGGTGCTAAAATAATCGTGATAGCATGCAACACGGCATCTGCACTTGCCTTAAATGAAGTCCAAAAACATGTAAAGGTCCCCGTCGTTGGTGTGATTGATCCTGGGGTTAAGGCAGCCATACATGCTACTCGTAATAAGCGCATCGGTGTAATCGGGACCGTTGCTACAATTCGTTCAAAGGAATACGAAAATAGAATTAAAGCAACGGACCATACTATGACAGTCATAAGCCAACCCTGCCCTTTGTTTGTACCTTTAGTTGAAGAGGGATGGTTAGACGGATCAATTACGAAGGCAATCGCAAACATTTATCTTGAACCATTTAAAACAGAAAACATTGACACTCTTGTCCTCGGCTGCACTCATTACCCTCTTTTAAAACCGTTACTTATATCTCAAACAAACCAGAAAATTGTTTTGGTGGACTCAGCTGAGCCCGTTGCTGAAAAAATATTTGATTTGTTAAAGACTTCTAAACTTCAGTCCAATAATCATAAAAACGGTACGCTGTCCTGCTATATAAGTGATTTCTTCTCCCAATTTAAAACAATTGCAGAACGGTTTTTAGAAGGCCCTATTGCGGATGTAACAACGTTAGATCTTCTTTAGATCTATAAGAACATTCAGCAGAAAACACTCTTTTAAAATTATCTCAATTCCCTGTAAATAAAACTTTATTAAAATGAACAAAATTGTAGATCATTTAGAATACCTCTACAGTTTAGAACGTAGAGGAATCAAGGTTGGCCTAGAGCATACTTATCAACTGCTGGATCAGATTGGAAATCCACAGCAGTCCTTCAAATCCATTCATGTGGCTGGAACCAATGGCAAGGGATCTACATGTGCAAACCTTGCTTCGATTCTAAAAAATGCGAACTACACTGTCGGGTTATATACCTCTCCTCATTTAGTACATTTTAATGAACGAATTCGAGTAAACGGACTACCAATTTCTGATGATAATATCTTGAAATTTATTTCACAGGTCAGGCCACACTTGGAAGCAATTAAAACCACTTTTTTTGAAGCAACTACAGCTATGGCCTTTTGGTATTTTAGGGAAAAAAATGTAGATGTTGCTATCGTGGAAACCGGATTGGGAGGGCGCCTGGATTCAACCAATGTTCTAAATCCAATTCAAACAATTATTACGTCCATAGCTGTTGATCATTCCGAAATACTAGGAAAAACTATTGACAAAATTGCTTTCGAAAAAGGGGGTATAATTAAGAATGGGACTCCACTAATTCTAGCCAATCAAGAACCAACCGTAAAAAACATATTACAAAACAGAGCAAAACAAAAAAAATCATCAGTATTCACTTTAAATAATTCCTCCATAGAAACAACTGCAAATATTAATGCATTAACTAGGTTCCATGTCAATGGCATTTCCTTCTGCACTCCACTCAAAGGATATCATCAGGGTATGAACGCAGCAATATCTGTCTTGTCTATCAATCATTTCGATCCTGAAATATCTACAGAAGCCATCCAAAAAGGATTGTCTAGTGTGTCCTGGCCCGGGAGACTCCAGCAAATGGATCCAATCAAACCCATTTATTACGATGTGGCTCATAATGCACATGGGATTCACACTATTTTGAATATGTTTCGATCTTGGTGGAGTAAAAAACCGTTTGGAGTACTGGCTTTAAAATCTGAAAAAAATATCAATCTAATTGCACCCATATTAAAAGATTCCTTTTCTGAGTTGATCGTAACGTCCCTTTCTGATGTAGGAATTATACCAGCAGAAACATTATGGAAAACATTAAAAAGGGAGGGAATCCCATGCACAATGATTAATGACGTAAACATAGCTCTAACTACATTGAATGAAAATGTTAACAATGATACGCCTGGATTGATTTTCGGAAGTCATTACATTGCAAATGCAATTTTTGAATTTTTTTCTTTTTCCTTTGACAATGGTGTCATTTAGTGTAATTTCTTCTGTCGGTAGCGATTTATACCGTTTGGACTTTTATCTATAGATTTCTCTTTTACCAAAAAAATCACTAGAATCGTAAGGAAAATCCTTAATGGATACTGCTGAATTACAATCCCTAAAAATCAAGGAGTTAACAAAACTCGCCCAAGAAATGAATGTTCAAAACTTTGCAGGGTTGAAGAAACAGGAATTGATCGTAACTCTCCTGGAGGCGGAGGCAAAAAATGATGGTGTTTTGTATTCCCAGGGTGTCCTAGAGGTGATGGCCGACGGATACGGGTTTTTACGAAGTCCCGATTTCAATTACCTTCCCGGTCCTGATGATATATATGTAAGTCCATCACAAATAAAAAGATTTAGTCTTCGCACCGGGCACCAAATATCAGGTAAGATTCGTCCTCCCAAGGCGAAGGAACGTTTCTATGCACTTCTCAAGGTTGATATGGTTAATGAAAAACCACCAGAGAATGTCAAACAATCAATTTTATTTGATAACCTTACACCTCTACACCCAGAGGAAAAATTCAATCTTGAAACAGATGGAAAAAATTTGTCAACAAGAATTATGGACTTAATATCTCCAATTGGAAAAGGCCAGAGAGGTCTCATTGTCGCCCAACCTAAAACAGGGAAAACAATCCTTCTACAAAAGATTGCGAATGCAATTCGTCAAAACCATCCCAAAACCCATATGATCATTCTTCTGATTGATGAACGCCCGGAAGAAGTTACTGATATGAAAAGAAGTGTAGATGCGGAGGTGGTCAGTTCCACCTTTGATGAGGCGCCTGAACGGCATGTTTCCGTTGCAGATATGGCACTTCAAAAAGCGCGCCGTCTTGTAGAATTTGGCGAAGATGTAGTCATTCTTCTCGATAGCCTTACCCGCTTAGCTCGTGCTCATAATGCCGTAATCCCTCATAGTGGGAAAATTCTTTCCGGAGGAGTAGACTCCAACGCTCTAAAAAAACCAAAACAGTTTTTTGGCTCTGCCAGGAATATTGAAGGAGGAGGAAGCTTCACAATTATTGCTACAGCATTGGTTGATACAGGAAGTCGTATGGACGATGTTATATTCGAAGAATTTAAAGGAACTGGAAACATGGAATTGGTCCTGGATAGACGACTGAGTGACCGGCGAATTTACCCCTCCTTCGATATAATCAAGTCTGGCACCCGAAAAGAAGAATTACTCCTGTCTAAAAAACATCTTGGCAGAATCTGGATTCTCAGAAAACTTCTAAATGAAATGAAAGTGATTGAAGCAATGGAGTTTCTTCAGGATCGTATGAGGCGAACAAAAAATAATGAAGAATTTATGGATACAATGAGTCACTAAACTTTTTTTCTTTTAATTGATAATCTGTTATTTATATGAAAAATTCAGAACATTTTATAAAAACTGGTGAACCGGCATCAGTTATCGTCAGGATAATAACTGATAAACCGGTGAAAAAAACGCCATACCAAGTGAAAGGTGTTTTTATAAAGCATTATCCTAAGGAAGAAATTACTCCCCTTTTGGATGGTCGGTACCGAAAGCATTTTCTCTATCCACGAGTCCAAGTAAAAATACTTAATGAACAGATATACATAATAGGAATTGACGAAGCAGTAGATATTGTCCTTGCTTTTTCAAAAAAGATTCAATCTTTGAACTTTGGGAATATCACTTTCCAAGTACTAGATATAGAAACTGAACACTATACAAAACAATTCAAAGCAATTGATCGATTGCTTCGATACCGTTTCATTACTCCTTGGATTGCATTAAATCGAACCACGGGAAACAATTATCACTCATTAAATAATGTAGAACGAAAAAATCATTTAAATCGGCTTCTTGGACAAAATATAATTTTTATAGCACGAGAAATGGGTGTTTCTATCAACCAAAAAACATACACAAAATTATTACTAAATTCACTGTTTCCAAAACCTTTAGATGATAATAACTTGGGTGCATTTTATGGGGGATTTCAAACAAACTTTATCTTGCCTAATTACATTGGTCTCGGCAATGGAATTACCCGGGGTTACGGCACAATCTACGGACTTTACAATCCCGAGGAATTTAACTTTGATGATAAAACCTTTCTAAAGGAAACTCAAAATTCAAAACCAGTGGAAATAAAGAAAACAGACCCGGATTTAGCAACCATTGATATTGATCAAATACAAAAAACCAATAATAGGTTTACTCCTAAAAAGCAGGGGAAAAGAAAAAAAGCAGGTCCCGTAAGAGTACCAAAAAAAGAAAATAAAAATGAATCAAACCAGAGTAATGTTCCCAAACCTAAAAAACAAGAAGAAGTTATTGATGAATCAAAATTTAACAGCCCTGAATATCATAAAAAACAACATAAATTTTGATGTCCGGATACTCATACCAATTAATTAAAAATAACTAAAGGATTTATCTACTATAATTAAATATATTTCCCGACTTTGAAACGTACTATATTATTATTTATGTTATTGAGAATCAATTTGAGAAACAAACAGGAGCTCACGGGATGAAAACAAAAATACATCCAAATTATACTCTTGGTAAAGTACATTGTGCCTGTGGAAACGAATTTCAAGTTTACAGTACAATAGGCGACCAACGAATTGAGATCTGCAACCAATGCCATCCGTTCTATTCTGGACAGCAAAAACTTGTAGATACTGCTGGACGTATTGAGAAGTTCCAGAAAAAATACAGCAAAAAAACCACTCAGTAACTGTAAATCCTTTTTTGATAGCTCCTTGGGGAAACAAAATTCCTTTGGAGCTATTATTATTTTACATGAATAATTCAATTTTATTGACATTAATGAAACCATCCATTTTGGTGGGTGGTCAGGCTGTCATTGATGGCGTAATGATGCGTGTCCCTGGGGCATATTCCACTGCAGTTCGAGATCCAGATAAACTCATCAAGATAGAGCGCCATGAATTTGTTTCGCTCGCAGAGAACTCATCTTTTTGGAAAATCCCAATATTGAGGGGTATGGTGTCTTTATTCGAATCAATGAAAATAGGAATAAAAACCCTCCAATGGTCTGCAGATATTTCTATACCAGAAAAGGAAGCTAAAGAAGAGAATAAACTCCTGAATTGGTTTACAACCACCTTTGCAATAGTTCTTTCCATTGTATTGTTTATGGTCTGTCCTTACTGGATAATAACTCACTTATTCGAGATTGAAAAAAAAGCAATGCTTTTCAATCTTACAGCCGGGTTGATACGAATCACTTTCTTTCTTCTTTATTTGATGGCCATTTCTATGCTGAAAGATGTAAAAAAACTTTTTCAATATCATGGTGCCGAACACCGAGTTGTCTATAATTTTGAATCCGGGAAAGACGTAACCATTAAAAATGCACAATTGTTTCCAACTCAACACCCCAGGTGTGGGACCAGTTTTATGTTCATTGTATTACTTTCCGCAATTCTTGTTTTTGCACTTATTGACACGATAATAATGGGGATTGCAGGACAGATTAACCTCTGGATGCGGCTCATGTTCCATCTTCCATTGCTTCCCCTTGTGGCAGGGATTGCTTATGAAATTATCAAACTGACAACACGAAGTAATAACGCTTTGTTCCGATGGTTACAAAAACCGGGACTTTGGCTGCAAAATATCACGACAAAACCCCCGGAAGACAGTATGGTGGAAGTCGCAATTACAGCTTTAAAGTCTGCTTTTGGTGATAGATATGAAGAGGTTTCTGGAAGTGAATATGTGGCAAAGACAATCGAATGAAAGACAAACTCAAATCAATAATAGAGCGGTTTGAAGAATTAGATAAACTTCTAATAGACCCTGACGTAGTAAAAAATCAGAATCAGATCAAGAAACTAGCCAGGGAACGCAAACTGCTTGAACCCATTGCTCTGAAGGGGAAAAAACTATTATCTGTTAACCATCAGATAGAAGAAGGTCAAAATATCCTTTCAGAAAGCGATGAGGAGCTAAAAAATATAGTCAAGGAAGAGTTCCCAATACTTGAATCCCAGCGGAAAAATTTGGAAGAAGAGCTAAAAATACTCATGCTTCCTCATGATCCGAATGATGATAAAAATACAATTGTTGAAGTTCGTGCCGGAACTGGAGGAGAAGAAGCAGCACTTTTTGCCGCTAATTTATACCGAATGTACAGCAGATATGCAGAGCGTTCAGGTTGGACGTATGAATTAATGAATATGAACGTGACAGGAATCGGTGGCTTTAAGGAAGTTATATTTTCAATTGCAGGGGAAGGTGCCTATGGAAAACTAAAGTATGAAAGTGGCGTTCACCGAGTACAGCGGGTACCAAAAACAGAAACCAGTGGCAGAATTCACACTTCTGCTGCGACAGTAGCTATTATGCCGGAAGCAGAAGAAGCAGACATTGAATTGAAAGAAACAGAGTTAAAAATTGATACATATCGTTCCAGTGGTGCAGGCGGTCAGCATGTGAACAAGACAGAATCTGCAATCCGAATCACACATATCCCTACTGACCTCGTTGTAACCTGCCAAGATGAATCATCCCAGCACAAAAACCGTGCTGCTGCCATGAAAGTCCTTCGTTCGCGACTCCTTTCCATGGAACAGGAACGTATTGCTAAAGAACGAGCAATAGAGAGGAAATCTCTTGTCTCAACTGGAGATCGATCCGCAAAAATACGTACGTATAATTATCCTCAAGGACGGATTACTGATCATCGAATTAACTATACATGCCACCAGTTAGATTTTGTCCTGGATGGCGGTTTGGGGGAGATCATCGAACAACTTCAGCTAGCAGACCAGCAAGAGAAACTGAAAAGAGAGTAAATGCAAACTTTAGCCCGCACTTCTGAAAATAACTGCAGGGTTATCGATCTGATTGGATGGGCGGAAAAACATTTTCTGTCAAAGGGGTTGGAAAATGGTAGAAATACAGTAGAAATACTACTCCAGCATCTCCTCGATTGTAAGCGTGTTGATCTCTATTTTGGCTCCGAAAAACAGTTAACCCAAGATACAATTAAGACTTTCCATTCCTGGATACAAAGACTTATAAAGAATGAACCCCTCCAATATATCACAGGGACCATAGAATTTTATGGCTTGGAATTAATGATCACCCCTGCTGTATTCATTCCCAGGCCAGAGACAGAGCGGGTTGTTGAAATAGCACTTCAGATACTGAAAACCGTCATATCCCCGAAAATTCTTGATGTGGGGACTGGTTCAGGATGTATTGCAATTGCCCTTGCCAACGAACTCCCTGAGGCATCTGTTACGGGAATTGATATTGATCCAAATATGCTAAAAATAGCTCAAAAGAATGCTGATCTGCATAAAATAAACAATATAATTTTTAAACAGATGGATATTCAAAAAGAAATTCCAAAAGAATCGTACAATCTAATCGTATCTAATCCTCCCTATATTCCTTTAAACGAAATGTCAGATCTAGAAAAAAAAATTAAAGATTTTGAACCTCATATTGCTTTGACGGACGGTGCAGACGGATTAACATTTTACCATAGGTTAGCTTCAGTTGCTTCAAAAATCCTTCATTCTAATGGATACCTTATCATGGAAGTAGGACAGGGAGAGCATCCCCAAAAAGCATTGAAATTGTTTAAGAATAATGCTTTTGCATCCAACAAACTTATCCAGGATTACAACGGGGATGACCGTGTATTATGGGTGCAGTCCGTGTGAAAACTATTATAGCTCATATTAGACTTTTTCGCCCCTTGAACCTTCTCACTGGTGCATTCGCCGTATATGTCTGTTCTGCTATTCTTCGGTCCCTTTACCAGACTTCGGAACTAACCTTTGCAATCCTTACAGTTGTAGGTTATAATGCAGCAGCAAACTCTTTAAATGATTTTATTGATTTCAAGATTGACCAGGTAAACCGCCCAAACCGACCCTTGACAGCCGGTTTAGTAAAACGGAATACGGCTCTTATTTTTTCAGTCCTTCTTTTCGTTGGGGGAAGTGTTACTGCATTGTTTCTCTCTAAACTGGCTGCGATGATAGCAATACTAATTGTACTTCCACTTATCATTTCATACAATTTGAAGCTAAAACAATTACCACTAGTAGGAAACATAGTTATTGCTCTTATTCTTGGATTGACATTTGTTTATTCCGGTGCAGTATTTGGAAATATAAAGCCTATGATTATTCCATGCTTCCTTGCATTTGGACTTACTTTTGTTCGTGAACTTGTAAAAGATATGGAAGATATGGAGGGAGACCGCCTGGCCGGATTAACCACATTTCCAATAATTGCCGGTTTTAATCGTGCGGGAAAACTTACTGCCTTATTTGCTGTGATGATTGGAGTTGGTGCACTAACTCCATATATGATGGGTATCTATTCTTTCTGGTATCTCGCATTTCTTGTTTTGGGAGTTGAAATTCCATTGATTATACTTGTAGTTTTGTTTATGAAATCACCTGAAAAATTAAACTTTTCCCTTGCCTCAAAAACACTCAAAATAAGTACCATATTAGGAATTATTGCAATTTATTGCGGTTCTACTTATGTCTAAAGACTTCGTACATCTACATAACCATTCCGATTACAGTCTGCTGGATGGTGCACAGAAAATTAAGCCAATGGTTCAAAAAGCCAAAGCTCTTGGCATGCAATCAATTGCCCTGACAGACCATGGTAACTTGTTCGGCGCCATGGAATTTTATTCCTGCTGTAAAAAAGAAGGAATAAAACCCATAATCGGGATGGAAGCTTATATTATTGGGCGGGGAAACCGCCTAAACAAGGAAAAGGTCAGCGGGATTAAAAATAAAGTATATCACATTGTTCTCCTTTCAAAAAATATTCAAGGCTATAAGAATCTCATGAAATTATCCACCCTATCCTACTTGGAAGGCTTTTATTACCGTCCTCGGATGGATAAAGAAATACTGAGAAAATATTCTGAGGGACTCATTGGTCTATCTGCCTGCTTTGGGGGTGAAATCACAAACCTCCATCTACAGGGAATGGATGATGAAGCGCAAAAGGCTGCCGAAGAATATGTTGATATTTTTGGAGAGAAAAATTTCTTTTTTGAGATCCAGCGTCATGGGATGGAACAAGATCACGCATATGAAAAGAATCTAATTCTCGCCCGGAAGATGAACATTTCCTACGTAGCAACAAACGATGTTCATTACACCGAAAAAGACCACTGGGAAGCACATGATATTTTAATCTGTCTTAATGGTAATAAAAATCGGAACGATCCCAACCGAATGCGGTATAAGCCCAAAGAATTTTATCTCAGGTCTCCCGAAGAAATGAGATCCCTTTTTAAGGATTTACCTGAAGCATGTGATACAACTATTAAGATCGCAGACCTGTGTGATCTGGAACTTATCTTTGATAAATATCATCTTCCTGCTTTTACACTCCCTAAAAATTTTCCGGGGAAAAATCCAAATAAATATCTTCAGAAACTCTGCGAAAAAGGAATTATTAAGCTCTATGACAAAATCACTTCTGAACTTCAGAAACGATTAGATCATGAGTTAGAGATTATTGAACAAATGGGGTTCGCAGGATATTTTTTAATTACATCTGATTTTGTGAATTATGCTAAAAGTCAAAATATTCCTGTCGGTCCTGGCCGAGGTTCTGCTGCGGGCAGTTTAGTATCCTATACCCTTGGGATTACAACCATTGATCCCATAAAACATAACCTCCTTTTCGAACGCTTTCTTAATCCGGAACGGATCACCCTACCGGACATTGATATTGACTTCTGCATTGAACGCCGGGGGGAGGTTATTAATTACATCAGGAAGAAATACGGAGAAAAATCCGTTACGCAGATAATTACTTTTGGAAAAATGAAAGCAAAGCAGGTTGTACGCGATGTTGGCAGAGTTATGGGATATTCTTTTGGAGAGGTCGATAAAATCGCCAAAGCAATCCCAGATGAATTGAACATTACTCTTGAATCTGCTCTTCAAAAAAGTCCGGATCTCAAAAAAATGGCGGACGGAATTTATAATGAGTTAATGAAATTCTCTTTGATACTAGAAGGATTAAACCGGCATGCTTCTACCCACGCTGCAGGGGTTGTGATCACCCCCGGGAAACTAACTAATTATTCACCATTGTATAAATCTTCACAAGGTGATGTGACCAGTCAATATGACATGAAAGGACTGGAAAAACTGGGCCTCTTAAAAATGGATTTCCTTGGATTGCGAAATCTCACAGTAATTGATCGAACTATCAAACTTATCCAGGAACAAGGTATTACAATTGATATAGAGGATATACAACTCGATGATCCTAAAGTCTATAAAATGTTTACAAAGGGGCTCACCGTAGGTATTTTCCAGTTTGAATCTTCCGGAATGCGGGAATTCCTAAAAAAGCTCAAACCTACGTCAATCGAAGACCTGATCGCTATGAATGCACTCTATCGACCGGGTCCAATGAAAAATATCAACGAATTTATCAGTCGGAAACATGGAAAAAAGAAAACCAGATATATTCACCCTTATTTGAAATCCATTCTTGAAGAAACTCACGGGATCATTGTTTACCAAGAACAGGTCATGGAGATTGCGAATAAAATCGCTGGCTTTAGTCTTGCTGAAGCGGACCTTATGCGGCGTGCCATGGGAAAAAAGCAAAAAAAACTCATGAATGATATTTCAGAAAAGTTTCTTGAAGGAGCCAAGGCTAATGGAATAAAAAACCATGTAGCTAAAGAGATTTTTTCTCTGATCGAAAAATTTGCACAATACGGGTTTAATAAAAGTCATTCAACTGCTTATGCTTATCTAGCCTATAAAACCGGCTTGCTGAAAACCAATTATCCTGCTGAGTTTATGTCTGCTAATCTTACAAGTGAGATGTCCAATATTAACAGAATAGTTATTTTAATTAATGAATGCCGAAAACTGGAAATCACAGTTGATGCACCTGACATCAATGTGTCTGCGGTCCAATTTCACCCAGTTGATAAAAAAACAATTTCATATGGATTAAATGCAATCAAGAATGTAGGAGCCAAGGCACTGGAAAAAATAACGGAAGAACGGAACAAAAATGGTCCGTTTAAAACTATTTTTGACCTTTGTTCAAGAGTAGATCAGCGCACAGTTAATAAAAAAGTACTGGAAAGCCTGGTTATGGCAGGTGCAATGGATTCCCTGGAGGGAACGCGGGCTCAAATGTTTGAATCTGTGGATCTTGCAATTAATTATGGTCAGAAAATCCAGAATGGTCATAATCAAAATCAAGTGGATATGTTTAAAGGTTTATCCTCAGAAAACAGACTTTTTCAAGAACCAAATCTATTGGAAACCTCTGAGTGGAATGAAAAAATTTCCCTTCAAAAAGAGAAGGAAGTTCTAGGGTTATACCTTTCTGGTCATCCATTGTTTGAATTTGCAGACGAACTGGAGGAGTTCAGTACGTTTGATTTTTCCGAAGAATCGAAAAATACAGTTAAAACGTCTCTTCGTGTTGGGGGGATCATCAATAATATCAAACACCACTTTGACCGAAAAAACAACCAAATGGCTTTCTTCGATTTGGAATGTCTTGGTGGAAAGGCAGAAATCCTTGCTTTCAGTGATACATTCGCAAGATTCAATAATCTCATTAAAGATGGTGAAGTAGTATTTGTTGTTGGGAAACCTGCAGACAGCGAAGACTTCAGCGATCTTAAACTCATTGCAGAGGGAGTTGTCAAGCTGGAAGAGGCAAGGGAATATTTTTCAAAATATATAAATATAAAACTTGACCCGTCTTCAGTGACCTCTGAAGATATTAACAAACTCTTTGAAATTGCCCAGCAACACCAGGGAAACTGCGGGTTGGTGTTTCATTACCCGATGAAGGGAAAAACCCAGAGAATCCTTGCCCATAATATTAAGGTGGCCTCAAATAAAAAGTTTTGTGACACCCTACGAAAGCTGTACGGGAAACAAAACGTATGGATTGAATGATTGCAGTTTTACAACGGGTTTCTCAGGGGAACGTCTTTATTGACAATAAGATAGTCGGATCAATTAACCATGGATTGGTTATTTTCTTAGGTGTTATGAATACAGATGAAAAAAAAGATGGGGATTTTCTAGCAGATAAAATTGCTGATTTTCGAATTTTCAACGATAAAGACCATAAAATGAACCTGTCAGTTAAAGACGCAGGCGGATCAGCCCTGGTGATTAGCCAGTTTACCCTGTGCAGTAATTGGAGAAAAGGACGCCGGCCCAGCTTCATCAATGCTGCTTCCCCGGAAAAAGGAGAACAATTGTACATGGATTTTATGGAGAAGCTCACGGCGAATGGACTCCTAGTAAAATCGGGGAAGTTCGGCGCTATGATGAAAGTAAACCTTATAAATGACGGGCCAGTTACGTTTGTGCTGGATAGCAAGAAGATATAACCCTACTTATTTCTTATTTGTAACTTCCTTTAGTAAAACATATCAAAAAACAATGCGCAAAATCAGAATTGTCATGGCAAAACCTGGCCTTGATGGTCACGATCGGGGAATTAAAATTCTTGCTTCTGCCTACCGTGATGCGGGGATGGAAGTGATTTATCTGGGCCTCCGGCAAACCCCGGAGATGATCGTCTCCGCTGCGCTTCAGGAAGATGCAGATGTAATCGCTCTGTCCAGCCTTAATAATGCTCACATGACAATTTTCCCCAAAGTGCTGGAATTAATGAAAAAAAATGGAATAGATGATGTTCTGCTTACCGGGGGAGGAATCATTCCAGGGAAAGATATGGAGGCTCTCCGGGATTTAGGGTCAGGAAAACTGTTCGGGCCAGGTACGCCTGTCCAAGACACAATTGATTACATTGAAAATTGGGTGAGAGGAAACCGCAGATGATTGATTTAAAAAACAAGACAGCCCTTGAATTCTATTTTGCCGATCATTTTGACACAGTTTTATTTCCTGTTCTTGCAGATATTTACCTAAAGGAAAATGATATAATCCGAGCAAAAAAAGTATGCGAAATCGGATTGGGCTACAACCCTAACCATGCAGAGGGTCTCTATACATTTGCCAAAGCACACCTGGTAGAAGGGGACCTTAGGAGGGCAGAAAAAGTTTTAATAACTCTCCTGAACACAGAATCAATTCATCTCCAGGGGTACATTATGCTCGCCGGTATTCAGAAAAAGTTGAAACGAGGTGTAAACACTATAAAATCTAGCTGGAAAGAAGTCCTGAAAATTGATCCTCATCATTCAGAAGGGTTGGAATATCTTCAAAAGCTGAAAAAAAAATCCAAAAGTGAAAATAAAACCAAGAAAAAAAATATCCGAAAAAAATCATTGGGTACGCCAAGGCCCATGAAAGCAGAAGACTTAGAATCCTTATCAATCAGCCCCAAGCTTGCAACCTTTACTTTGGTTAAAGTCCTGGAAGATCAGGGATTGTTTTATCAAGCGTTAGAGGTTCTGGATATCCTTGAAAAAAAAGGAAAAAATACCAAGCAAATTACACTGGAAAAAATCAGAATACAGAAGCGTCTTCCACACCACAAAGATTAATTTAATCAAATATAATAATCAATATTAAAGACAATGGGTGAACACATTTTCCTTCGCAGACAGGACTCACTAAGACAGAAACTTAGTGAACAAAACTTGGATGGTATACTTAGTTCCAACTTGACTAATATACGCTATCTCTGTGGTTTTACAGGTTCAGCAGCCTCCTGTTTGATTATACCGGATGAGGCGTATTTTATTTCTGATGGCCGCTATGAAATTCAATCGAAACAACAAGTAAAAGGGTTAAAACGGTTTATTGATTTTGGTTCTCATTTAAAAATTATTAAAGACAACAACCTTATCCCAAATGGATTAAAAGTGGCCTTTGAAGGTGATCATATATCTGCGAATTCTTATAAAAAGTTATCAGAAAGTTTCCCGAATGTCCATTGGGAATCCACATCTATGATCCTAGAGCAGATGCAGGCTGTCAAAGACGATACTGAGCTGGAAGCTATCCGTACGGCAGTGAAAATTACAGATGCTATTTACACAGAAATCCTTCCCATGCTTCGTGTTGGAGTTACCGAGAAGGAGATCGCCAATCATTTAGTCCTCAGATATAGGCAGGAAAGCGATGGTGAGGCATATCATCCCATTGTTGCCGGTGGACCGAACAGTGCTTTACCTCATGCTATCCCCTCTAATAGGGTTTTTCAAAAAGGCGACTTCATCCTCATTGATGCAGCAGCCAAGTATGCAGGTTATCATGCTGATATGACCCGTACCTCAGTGATGGGTTCAGCTGATGATAAACATCATGAAATCTACACTATTGTAAAAGGCTCCCAGCAATCCGGTTGTGATGCAGCCCACGCAGGCGTACCATGCATCGAAATAGATAGAATTACACGTGATTATATAAAAAAAAGAGGATATGGAAAATATTATAATCACGGTACTGGACATGGTTTGGGGTTAGAAATTCATACTGAACCACGGCTAAGTCATCTTAGCAAACAAATCTTACAAGAAAATAATGTGGTAACAATTGAACCTGGAATCTATCTTCCGAATTGGGGCGGGGTACGAATTGAAGATGATCTTATTATCGGGAAAGAGAACAGCGAGATATTAAACCAGACAACAAAAGACTTAGTAATTCTTTGATCCTTTGTTTGAATCCTAAAAGTCATACTTGGCTCCAATTACTCAGTTCTTTCTCTTTGAAAGATAGCAGTTAGGCAATTAAAGCATCCTAACATACTCTTGTAACTAATTTGATGGCTCTGCATTGCAAAGTGGAATAACCGGGGTCTTTTTTGATATTGGAGGTGTGTTGCTCAATATTCATCCCGAGAGAACAATTCAACACCTGAATAACTGCACCGGAATTTCAAAAGAAATTATTAAAACTGCATTCTCTCATGAAATTCTTAACAAGTATGAAAAAGGTGAGATAAATAACCAGGAGTTTTTTCAATCTATTAAGCGGGTTCTTCCCAAAACTGACTCTCTATGCGAATCTGATTTTTGGGAAGCCTGGGGGATGCTTTTGGGAGAGGAAACAAGCGTTTCCCCTGTTCTTCGATCATGTTCAAAACATATTCCTATATGGCTTTTATCCAATACCAATCCTTATCACATGGAACTGGGGGCCAAGCGCTTCTCTTTTTTACCCCTGGTAACAGGTCTAGTGTTTTCCTATGATGTGGGATATCGAAAGCCTGATGAAGATATCTTCCGTATCGCTTTAAACTTGGCTGGAAAAACCCCCGGGGAAGTATTTTTTATTGATGATGACCTGAAGAACGTAAACCAGGCTCGTAAAATCGGACTGAATTCTCATCATTTTACATCTGTAGAATCACTGAAACAAAAAATGATAGAATTAGGTTTATCTTTTCTAAAGGATGATTCAACATAACCAGCTCATGATATACGATAAACATCATACCTTAAATTATATGGAAATGGATTTCAGTTCTTCCTGAAGTTTGGCCACTTCAATAATAGCTTCAGTAGGATCTTCTCCTGCTTCCTCTAATTCGCGTATTCGAATACGAATTTCTCTAATATTTTCTTTTATCGGATGTGCCTTTAGAGTACGAATGCAATCTTGAACGAGTGAAGTTAAATTGGACTCATCTATTCCACCCATTAGAATATTTGTTACCAACTTTCGTTCAACGTCTGAATCAAACTGGCCTACGATAGCAGGGTAATCAATTTCATCATAAATTGGAATAATCATCTTTGCGAGTTTTTTCAATACTGGTTCTAAAAACAATTCTAAATGAATCATTTCCCGGACAGTCTGGCGAGCATCAAGATCTTCGCCAGCAAGTATTTTTACCAATATCACCTGGGCTTTTTGAACTTTTGATGTCAGTGGAATTTCATTAGACTCCCTTGAAGAAGCTGGTATTGGCTCCTTCAGATTCCTTTGTTTTTGACTGTTCATGTTTTTCAATAGGTCGCTCTCTTCCACCCGCATTTCCTGAGCAAGAGATTTCAAAAGGTCGTCCCTAATAATTCCATCGGATACTCCTGAAATTTGGGACACAACATCCTTGATAAATTCTGATCGCTGCACGGACGGTAAAGATTTAGCATCCTTCGTCTGGATATGAAATAGAAGTACAGGAACTGCTTTGTCCACTGCTTCCTTTAGCTCATCTGCTCCTGATTTTCTTACCCAGTCATCAGGGTCCATCCCATCCGGGATTTGAACAATCCGCGGTTCAATCCCAAATCTCAAAAGCAAATAACCAGCTCGAACGGAAGCATCAATTCCTGCAGAATCACCATCATAAGCAAGAACAACCCGATGTGTAAATTTCCGTATTTGTAAAGCATGACGCTCCGTCAAGGCGGTTCCTGACAGGGCAATAACATTTTGAATTCCTGCCTGAAACAACTGAAGAAAATCCATATAACCCTCAACAAAAATAGCATATCCATGTTCCCGGATTGGTTGTCGTGCAGAATGTAAACCATAGAAAATATCTCTTTTCCGATAAAGTGGAGTCTCTGGAGAATTTAGATATTTCGCCGGATCTTCAGGGTCCAATGCTCTCCCCCCAAAGGCAATAACTCTTCCTGCTGTATTAAAGATTGGGAACATAATTCTGTTGCGGAAACGGTCAAAAGTGCCCTTCTCTGTTTTTAGAAATAATCCTGTTTTTTCAAGAGTCTCGTTTGACATTTTCTTCTTTTTCGCAAGGGTTAATAATTCGTTCCAGGTCTCATGTGCCAATCCAATCTTGAACTGTTCTAATATTTCTTTCTCCAGTCCACGATCAGATAAATAGGAAAGAACTGACTTTCCCTTTTCGGAAAAAAGATTTTTATGATAAAGAGTCATCGCCATTTCGTGAAGCTCATATAAATTGGAAAACAGCTCTTTCCCTCCTTTTGCCTGAGTAAGCTGCACTTCAATTCCGTATTGTTCTCCTAACCGCTGAACAGCTTCTACGAATCCTATTTTTTCATATTCCATGATAAAGTCAATTGTACTTCCTCCTGTACCACAACCAAAACAGTGAAATATTTCCTTCGCAGGGGCAACACTAAAAGACGGTGTTTTTTCATTATGGAAAGGACAGAGCCCAAAATAATTCTGCCCGCGTTTCTTTAGATCCACATATTTTGAAACAACGTCCAAAATGTCGGAAGCATCCCTGACTCGTTCTATTATCTCTTGAGACACCCTTGCCATCATTAATTATTTTCTTTATCTGTTTCCATCATAGTCTTGATGAAATTTTCACCTTTTTCAAATGGATCTTCCCAGTGAAATATTTTTATAATATTGATTCTTGCGTGCGTCAGAATCCTGGCTAAACTGGACTCTTTATATACAATTCTTGACCACTCATCCTTTGGCGAGATATCCAAAAACAAGACAATGAGACTTACAACAATTGATCCTTTCAATAACCCAAACACAAAACCCGTCATTCTTGTCAAGACTCTCATGATTAACAGGATAAACAAAAAAATAACCATGAAACTGGTTAAGAGCAATACCCACGCATCAATTTTCAACCACAGGGAAAAATTTCCGGCCAAAACTACGTAATATCTCATGGCAGTCATTGCTGAGAGTATTAGACCAAGAAGTCGTCCCAATCCTTCGACCAGCCCCTGTTTGAATCCAAGAATCCCCAACCATAAAATAAAAATGGCGGAAAGTCCATCAAGAAATAAAATCATTGCTCATCCACCAAATAATTCCCCATAAAATTTTATTATGCAAAAATGATCATCAACAAAAATAGACAAAACTCTTGTCAACATCAGGACAATAATTCTCTCAATACTTCCTGAGCTAATTTCCCGTCAACTTTTCCCGCACCTTTTTTCATAACCAGGGGCATAACCTTACCAAGATCAGACATGGATTCTGCCCCAGTTTCTTTTACTGTTTCCCGTACCAGCTGGCGCACTTCTTCCTCACTCATCGCTTGTGGCAAATATTCCTCTATAATAGATAATTCCTTCGTTTCAGTTTCAACAAGATCATTCCGACCACCCTGCTTATACATTTCAATCGATTCCCGTCGCTGTTTTGCCAATGATTGAATAACTTTAATTTCTTCCTGTTCAGTCAGTTTATCACCCTTGTCAATGTACCTGTATTTCAACTTCCCAATAATATTTCTCAAAGCATTGATTCTCTCCTTTTCCTTTTCTTTCATTGCTTTGTACATATCTTTTTGAATTTTATCAACTAAAGGCATTTTTCCTTCTTCCTTTTTTTTATTTTAAGTCTGATCTATACGTTTCATTGCCATAAGTAATTGATCCTGGTCAGTTTCAAAACCAATGAATCGCCTTCCGGTCTTCTTTGCCATAATCCCAACGCTTCCTCTCCCCATAAATGGATCTACAACCCAGTTCAATTTAAAACTGCTGACAGTAAAAATCCTCTTAAGTACCTCTTCAGGTTTCCCTCTTTCAAATTGATTTTTTGTACCAATTTGAATATCAATAATGTCTGCCCAAAAATTATTTAATTGCTGTTTTTGTTCGGCATCTTTTAAAGAGGAAACTTTTTTCTGATCAAACATGAATTCATTGGTTTTGGTTGCAAACCAAATATCAGACAGAACATTCCGCCATATCACCAATCGGGGCTGGTCTTTTGCCTGGTTGTTTCTCCATGTGATTCGGGACTGAATATTAAAATTATTACTCAGCAATGCATGATACATTCCGGAATAGCGCCATCCGCAAATAAGGTATATTGATCCTGTCGGTTTTAGAACACGGAACGATTGTTCTAGCCACTTCTCATTCCACTGATAGTATTCCTGGAGAGTCAATGGCGGATTTTTCTCGCTGGCGTCCTGCCAGGGACTTTCCGGAGGATTCGTTACAATGAGATCAATTGTGTTGTCCGGGAGTCTCGCAAGACCTTTGACCCCATCTGCAAGGAATAACCCCTCCTCCATTTGATTTCGGGTCATTTTGATTTCATTTTCCTGCCGTACAGCAGGAAGATAACGATTCAAATCAGAAACTGTCATTCCGCTCACCGCTTCAAGAGGATTGGTAAACAAAGGATTAAATGCTTCTTTTTTAGGACCATTCATGGAACAAATTTATCACATGCAAATCTTTCTTCATAAAAATGATTCGATTATAAAGTCCGCTATTGACTTCCACTGCCTATCACCAGCAATTTTTACAGTATGATTCAAAAGAAAAAAGTTCTGTTTATCTGTACAGGGAACTCTTGCAGATCTCAGATGGCAGAAGGACTCCTTAGAGACATGGCAGGGGATAGATTTGATGTATACAGTGCCGGTACTCATCCAAGCAAGGTTCATCCCATGTCAACTGCTGTAATGGCAGAAGATGGGATCGATATTTCTGAACATACTTCTGACTTTATAAATGACTATCTGAACAAAGGTATTGATATTGTAATAACTGTTTGTGATTCCGCTGACAGCCTTTGTCCATCCTTTCCCGGTGATGTTGAGCGAATTCGCTGGAGTATTGATGATCCTTTTCAAGGATGGGATATAAAAAATAATAAAATAGATTCTTACAGAGAAACACGGGATATTCTAAAAAAAAATATAAAGGAATTAATAAAAAATCACTTATAAATAGAAATTTATATAATAAAAGTTACAGCAAAAGATCCTGCAACCGGGAAAACATGGGAAGATGTTCAAACGGTTGCATTAGCGAAACAACTATAATAAATGTATAAATACAGCCTTTTTTCTTTATAATACTTTAATTAGAATCCTAGTCCCATCCTCAAGTTCAGGCTCCCAAAATGATCCTGTCCAGGGATGACATCTTTTGTAAATGTATGACGATAGACTAAAAAAGTGTCTAACATTAATATTTTAAACTGTAATCCAGATTGTATATGAAATCCACTGGTCTTCACTTGATTTTCTTTTAAAAAATCTATCAAATCATCCTCGGATAAATTTATAGGATCAGCTGTTAAATCACCTCCCAAAGCGCTTTCCATCAAATCCATGCTCATCAAGGGAGTGACCGTGTGCATATTATATCCGCCTCCGTAAAAGAGTTTCGCTTTAGCCAGAAGTGGAATTCCAATTCCCACAATTTTTTTCCCAGCACTTAAATAGATTGAGAAGTCAGCCCATCCAAAATCATAAGGTCCTCTAACACCCCTTTCATTTTCAAAATCAAATGTATATTTTTTAAAGGAAACGGAAAAATCTGCTTCTAAATCAATAACTGGGATTGCATCTATGTACAGATATCCTCCACCGGAGAATGGGTTCGCAAATTCTGTGGTGGTAAGATCAGCTCCATCCTTAGAACTAATAGATGATGCTACCGTCAATATTGATTGTCCACCTTGAACCCCAAATCCGACAACTCCCAATGCACTGCTCCAAGGGATTAACGACAACCAAATGATAAAAAATAAATAATTTAGTTTTTTCACATAACCTCCCGTATCTGTTTAACTTTAGTTTACTTGGAAATTAAATAAAAACCCCGAACTTTTCACAAACAAATCTTATAAATCATTGAATTTCCTCCTCCTTCATGGATAAATTTACTCTTTACCTCTGCCACTCTATCATGAAAAGGAAACATTATCTCACCATTTTTCCTCTGATGCTGAACATTGCACTGTCCCAGAGACCTGCCTGGCCAACAGATGCCAGTCGCATGTTATCTTCAAACTTCGGGGAGTTCCGTGATTCACATTTTCATATGGGACTGGATATAAAAACGAGAGAAACAGAAGGACATCCTATTTTCGCGGTTACTGATGGATTTATTTCCAGAATGGTAACAAATTATACCGGCTATGGCAAAGCTCTTTATCTTGCAACTGAAACAAACCATATTGCTGTCTATGGCCATTTAAGCCGGTTTTCATCTATTCTTGAAAAAGTATTAAGAAACAACCAAATAATCAACCAATCCTATTTTGTTAATGAATACTTTTCAGATTTTGAGTTTCCGGTAAAACAGGGCGACATAATCGGTTATACTGGAAACACAGGCGGCTCTTTTGGCCCTCATCTTCATTTTGAATACAGAGACAGTAAAGATCAGCCACTAAATCCTTTACTGTATGGATTTGAACTGCCTGATCGGTTTTCGCCTATGCTAAAGCAACTTGCGGTTATCCCTCTCAAAAAAGGGACAATGATTAATGGAAGTTCGCTTCCACAAGTATTTCCATTATACCGGGATAAAACAGGTTTCTTTCATTTTCCTGATACAATAAACTGCCAAGGAACAGTTGGTATTGCAATTCAGATGGATGATCAAATTCAAGGATCTCCCTATAAATATCAAATACATCGTGCGGAGTTATGGGTTGATGAAAGCCTCCATTACATACTTCAATATGACTCTTTAAACTATAGCCAGTCTTTTATTAATGAGGCAAGACAATTCAGACTTTCCCGCTTAAACCTTGGTGAGTTCCATCAATTTTACCATTTGGATTCACATCCATATTTCTCTGCTCAAAATAAAAAAATGAGTGGTATCATTACCCTGGAATCCGGATATCACACTGTTGAGATAAAAGCATGGGATTGTGCAAAAAATCTTTCATCAGCAAAGGGTGTTATTTTTGCACACCCACCAATTACAATGAACATCCGGGAAGTTAAGCGTACGAACCAGGAAATCACTTTTGACATCCAGCCCGGATTTAATTCAGTTCCCCTAAAGTCCATTTCCTGCTACAGTTTCACGCCGTTTGGTTTTCAAAATGGAAAAATTGATCTAACTAAAGAAATATCTGCAGGGGGAGACCTCCAGTTTCGTCTCCCCCTGAAACAAATTACAAACAGAATCCTGCAGTTTGTTGGTGTAAATAATCAGGGAGCCTTTTCATATCCTGTTCATTGGGCTGAGGGGGTAAAATCTCATGACATTCTCAGTATTGATGTTGATCTTAAGCTCTCTCACCTAAACGAAGGAATTATACTTCAAGTAGAAACAAATGCTTATACGGATGCTTCCATATCTGTTTTTCTAAAGGGGGAAAGTCTATTTACCCCCATCTGGGTGAATCAGGTTCGGCCAACAGTTTATTTAAGTGAGGTTCTATCTCCGGCTTTATTTAATGGTGTTCAAACCATAGAGGTGTTGTTAAAAGACCAGATTGAACGGAAAATTCAGTTTAACATTGCGCCAAAATTGGCAACAACAGAAAATTCGGTTTATGTATTTTCAGGGGATCAAATGTGCTCAATTGGCACGACAAAAAACTCCGTGTATGATTCCACAATATTGTGGATAGATATGGTGGAAAAATCCGCCCCCATAAAGAGCGGAGTACACCTATCAAAAGTATATCAACTGCAACCTTTTGAGATTCTTCTCAAGGATTCCATTAAAATCGGGATTCGCTTCAGTAACCAATATAATCATGAAGATGGATTGGGATTATATTACTATAATCAAAAAGAAGAAGAATGGACATTTCTTCCCACCCGCGTTCATTGGAATCGAAGCAGTCTCACCTCAACCATTTCCAGTTTGGATGCAATAACCATAATCCAAGATACAGTTCCTCCATCAGTAACAAGTACTTTCCCCGCCCATGGCGGACATTACGATAAAAGGGATGTAATGAACTTCAATGCCTTTATAAAAGATGATCTATCAGGAATAGAACCTGATGAAAAACATATTGCCATGTACCTAGATGGAGAAAGGTTATATGCCTCTTATCAACCTGTGGAACAGGAACTATCCGCCCGGTTGGACAGTCCATTAAGGACAGGGAGGCATGAGCTTTTAATTTATGTAGAGGATCGGGCTGGCCATCATATAAAAAAACCCATTAACTTTTCTGTATATTAATGAAAACCAAAAAAGCCTGACCCATGTTCTTCCCCTACAAAGATGATAATCCACGTATTCTAGTTCCCTATGTAACCTATGGAATTATCGGCTTAAACATCTTCATCTTTCTATTTCAGGTTGGTTTGGGACAGGCAAATCAAAATCTAATTCGCCATTTTGGGCTAATTCCTGCCCATTGGTCTCTCATATCTCTCTTTACGTCTATGTTCCTTCATGGAGGGTTTGCTCATCTGCTGGGGAATATGTGGTTTCTGTGGATCTTTGGTGATAACGTAGAAAGTGCTCTTGGCCATGTGCGTTACCTGATTTTCTATTTCCTCTGTGGAATCGGCGCAGCTGTTGCACAGACAACTATCAATTTGGATTCCACGATTCCAATGGTCGGGGCCAGCGGTGCCATTTCCGGGGTTTTGGCTGCTTATATGATCCAGTATCCCAAAGCCCGTGTCCATGTGTTCATGTTCCTTTTCATTTTTTTTACAACGTTTCGCGTCCCTGCTTTCGTTGTAATCGGCTTCTGGTTTCTGGAACAATTAACAAACGGGTTGGGCTCTATTGGACTGGATATTTCCGGGGGTGTCGCCTGGTTTGCCCATATAGGTGGTTTTATCGCTGGTGCAGGATTGATTAAACTTAACCCTCTTATCCGGATAGAAAAAATATGAGTAACCAAGAAATCGGAAATCCATGAAAAAATTGATTGCTCACGCCATCGCTATGATGGAAAAGGCATACACACCCTATTCAAAATATAAGGTGGGTGCAGCTGTTCTCACCGAAGACGAAACTATTATCGGCGGCTGTAATGTTGAATCCAGCAGTTACGGACTAACCTGCTGCGCTGAAAGAACAGCATTATTCACAGCAGTTTCAAAGGGACATTTATCTTTTAAAGCATTGGCCGTGGCAAGCAAAAACGGAGGGACTCCATGTGGGGCTTGCCGCCAGGTAATCTGGGATTTGTGTGGGAACATCCCAGTTTACATTACGGATGAACATGGTAATGTAAGGGAAAAGGAAAGCAAAGCTTTATTGCCGGATGCATTTGACGAAAACAAATTAAAATGACTAAAGTTGATATGGAAAACCTGTCAAATGACCTATACATTGACCAAATAAAAACAACATTATGACTTTAACCCCTCGTGATTCAGGTTGGATTGAAGTGATCTGTGGCAGCATGTTCAGCGGGAAAACGGAAGAGTTAATCCGCCGAATCCGCCGGGCTCAATTCGCCAAAGTATCCACTTCCATTTTCAAACCTCATATGGACAATCGCTACAGCGAAAACCAAATTGTTTCCCACAATAATATGAAAATGGATTCTCACCTCGTAAATAATGCTCAGGAAATCTTGGAATTGGCCCAAGACTCGGAGGTTATTGGTGTCGATGAAGCCCAGTTCTTTGATGATTACCTGGTAAATGTATGTAAATCTCTTGCGTCAGAGAAAAAACGGGTGATTATTGCTGGGTTGGATACAGATTTCCGCGGAAATCCATTTGGACCCATGCCCCTGCTTATGTGTGAAGCAGACTTCCTGGATAAATTGAGAGCTATCTGCATGATCTGCGGAAATCCCGCATCCTGTACACAACGCAAAACAAAGCAAACCAGACAAATTGTTGTTGGGGAAACCGATATCTATGAAGCCCGCTGCCGCAACTGTTTTCAACCGCCTAAGGATTAAAAAGTGCACCTTCAAGGACTGATAGGAATTTTTCTGCTATTGGGAATGGCTTTTATCCTCTCCAACAATAGGAAACAAATAAATTACCGTATCGTTGGCTGGGGTCTCAGTCTCCAATTCCTTTTTGGTGTTTTCATTCTTAAAACCCCTTTTGGCAAACCCTTGTTCGGGTTTTTTGACAAAGTGATTACAAGGTTAATCAGCTTTTCTGATGCAGGAAGTGATTTTCTTTTCAAATCTCTTATCCCCGGGGTCGGCTATCATGAGGCCATGGTAAACTTCGCTTTCCGTGCGCTACCCACAATCATTTTTTTTTCCAGTCTCATGACCGTATTATATCACTTTGGTGTCATCCAGTTCATTATAAAATGGATCGCTCGAATAATGCAAAAAACCATGGGGACCAGCGGGTCAGAGACCCTGAGTGTTGCAGCTAATATATTTGTTGGCCAAACGGAGGCTCCGCTTTTGATTCGCCCCTTTATCCGCACCATGACTCAATCGGAACTCATGGCTGTTATGACAGGAGGTTTCGCTACAGTCGCCGGCGGTATTTTAGCACTCTACGTCATCTGGTTAAAAGACATCCCGGGTATTGCGGGCCATCTGTTGGCGGCATCGGTGATGTCAGCTCCTGCTGCGATGGTAGTAGCTAAAATTATTTATCCTGAAACTGATCTTTCAGAAACATCGGGGGATCTAAATATTAAAATCGAGAAACCTGACTCCAACGCTATGGAAGCTTTGGGGCGGGGCGCAACGGAGGGGTTAAAACTTGCTGCAAATGTTGCAGCCATGTTAGTTGCTTTTGTTGCGCTGGTTGCAATGATTAATTACCTTCTGACATTTGCCGATACATCTCTTCAAGGAATACTCGGCTTTGTTTTTCGACCGCTGGCATGGGCCATGGGGATCTCCTGGGATGAAGCTCAAATGGTGGGAGTCCTGATGGGTGAAAAGATAACCTTAACAGAATTAATTGCCTATAGTGATTTGAGAGACTTAAAATTAGAACATGCAATTTCAGACAGGTCAGCGATTATTGCCAGTTATGCATTGTGCGGATTTGCGAATTTCGCATCAATCGGAATCCAGCTGGGAGGAATCGGAGGAATGGCACCCGAAAGACGAAAGGATCTTGCCGCCCTTGCACTAAAAGCTATGTTAGGGGGCGCGCTTGCTTCCTGGATGACAGCTTCTATCGCAGGAATATTAATTTAACTGAAATCAATATCTATGCGACTTATTTTTATAGGACCCCCAGGAGTTGGAAAAGGAACTCAGGCGGAAAGGGTAACAACCCATTTTAAAATAGTACATCTGTCCACTGGTGAAATCCTCCGGGAAGAAATAAATACCAATACCAGATTGGGGAGGGAAGCAAAAGCATTCATGAACGATGGACAACTTGTCCCCGAATCGCCTGCGCCAGGATGACTGTATGGAAGGATATCTCTTGGATGGATTTCCCCGGACCCTGCCCCAAGCCCAGGGGTTGGATTCTATCTTAGAAGATTTGAACCAATCATTGGATCGAGCTGTGAATCTAACCGCTGACAGTGATGAACTGATCAGAAGACTTATTTTACGTGGTCAAAAATCTGGGAGGGATGATGATTCTCCAGATGTCATTCGCAAAAGACAGCAGGTTTACTGGGATCAAACAGCTCCTCTTATTGATTATTATAGAAAACAACAAATATTGATAGAAGTGAACGGAATCGGTGAAATATCCGAGATCACCCACCGCATTATCAAGTCACTCACTTAATTATGCTTAAGGTTGGACTCACTGGAGGAATTGGTACTGGTAAAAGTACTGCCAGTTCGATGTTTAAGGACTTGGGGGCTTTTATTTTCGATGCCGACAAGGAAGCAAAACGATTGCTGGACACTTCCGAAAGTATCCAGAATGAACTCATCAAGGAATTTGGAACCGACATCCTGAACGGGGAAAATAAAATTGACCGTGCCAAACTAGCTCGTGTCAGTTTTCAAGATGAAGACCATCAATTTATCCTGAATTCCATTATTCATCCCCATATTTTCCAGATAATTGATAAGTCATTTGACAGGGTATCATCACAAAAAAAACACCCTGTCTTCATTGTAGATGGAGCCTTGATATTTGAATCAGGTCTCAACACCCATCTGGACTATACCGTTGTCATCACGGCAAATATAAAACATCGAATGTCACGGGTACTAAAAAATAGCAACCTTACCAGAGAAGATGTTCTGCGAAGGATTGAATTGCAGTGGAGTGATGAAGAAAAAGTAAGCCTTGCAGATTTTACACTACAGAATAATAGTACCGA
>JYMV01046006.1_pt1 | contig 29433 bp, 24 predicted proteins | sample 338911 | NCBI WGS metagenome assembly JYMV01 (sample SAMN03354496, study PRJNA234377) | hydrothermal vent metagenome | biome: Deep sea; feature: Hydrothermal plumes at the Eastern Lau Spreading Center, Western Pacific Ocean; material: Seawater | place: Tonga | collected 2009 | depth 2000 m m
TGCAGGAACTTTCCATCAGTTGTTTTTACCACGTTAGCCTTAGTCACCAGAGTCAACTTATTGATGTCGTTCTTGCTGGTGTACTCAAATGCGAGACGTATAAGGCGCTCTGTTCCTTGAGTAGTGGCAACAATAAAATCAAGTGCTAGATCGTCAGTTACATCTATGCCATCACTTCCCAACGCGTAAGCACCTTCCGTATTCTCACGGAAGAACATCCAGTCGATCCCATCAGAAGGAACACATACTGGTCGAATATTGGCAAAGAGGTCCAGCTCCTTTCGCATGGCCACATTGGCGCTTTCGATATTAGGCCACGGATCCCCTTTTCGGGGCGTAGTCGTAGGACCCTTTAGAGTGATATGGCACTTTTTGATCTCTTCAAGCACGTCATCTGGGATAGGTTTGCCGACCTCAGCTCGGTATTCGATTGTGAGCCCTTCGATGTTGCGGAACTCGACTTTTCCAGATTCCAACTCATCCTGCAAATCGGCTATGAGATTGCCAAGGAATATCCCCAAGTGGAGGTGGATGATTGGTACATTGATATCATGACGGCGAAGCTTATTGACCCCAAGAGGCGTACTCAGTTCCGCGTCATGGCTCTGCCGAACCTTTATGGTGATATTCTTACCGATGAAGCGGCAGAGTTCCAAGGCGGTGTTGGTACTGCCGGAGCCGGCAACATCGGCCGGAAGTACGCCATGTTCGAAGCGATCCACGGCTCAGCTCCGCGGATGGTGGATGAAGGCCGCGCAAAGTACGCAGATCCCAGCAGCATGATCCGTGCCGGCGCCATGCTCATGCGTCACATCGGTTATAGTGATCATGCTAATAAGTTGGAAATGGCTCTTGACTTATGTGGGAATTTTGAGAAAAAGCTCGTCATGACAGGCCGGGATACCGGCGCAATAGGACGGGATTATTGTGACTATATTCTGGAAAATGTGGCTGATCCTGACTTAAAGAGCAAATGGGAATCTTACCAGTAAAGTAAACGTCTTTAGGTTACAAAATGTAAAAAATGTGGTTAGATTTCTGACCCCTTTTTATAACTGATTCTTACGGACAGATCTCAATCTTGTAATAGGCAACTTGACTGGTGCTGTATAAATTTACCTTTGCGAGTAGGACTGAAATATATGTTCGTCGATTACGCTAAAATCAAGATTATCGCCGGGAAAGGTGGTAACGGCTGCGTCAGTTTCCGGAGGGAGAAGTACATCCCCAAGGGTGGCCCTGACGGCGGAAATGGCGGTAGAGGTGGCAGCATTATTTTCAAAGTTGATCCTCAACTGCATACACTCCAGGATGTGAAATACCATAAGCAGTATCATGCCGAAAACGGTCGCGACGGTTCCGGCGCTCGCAAGACCGGCAGGGACGGGAAAGATATTATCATCCTGGTGCCGCCGGGGACGATCTTTAAATTTAAAGGGGAGAAGCAGACCATTGCAGATTTAGTGGAAACTGGCGAGGAATTTATCTCCGCTAATGGTGGACAAGGAGGAAGAGGTAACAGCGAATTTGCCACTTCTACTCATCAGACTCCTACGAAAGCTGAACCGGGACGCCGAGGTGAAGAATTCACTTATGAAATTGAGTTGAAAGTACTGGCCGATGTGGGATTGGTGGGGTTGCCGAACGCCGGCAAATCTACGCTTCTCTCCAAACTCTCATCCGCACACCCAAAAATCGCAGACTATCCGTTCACCACGCTTCATCCGCATCTCGGTATTGTAAAGTACAGCAACTACCAGTCCTTTGTAATGGCGGATATACCCGGATTAATCGAAGGTGCCAGCAAGGGGAAAGGATTAGGCATCCAATTCCTGAAACACATCGAGCGAACTTCCATTCTGGCACTGCTCATTGAGTGTACGGACGAAAATCCCGCATCCACTTTAGAAACGCTCCTTAAAGAAATGGCTGCTTTTAGTTCCGAGATGATGAATAAACCTCGATTGGTAGTTATGTCCAAGCAGGACATTTTCCAGAATGATCACGAAGAACTTCCTACGGAGCTTAGCGGTGAGAAGGTCCTTTCTATCTCTTCTATTACTGGCGAAGGATTGGATATACTAATGGCTGAGCTGGCAGAAATGATGCATGAATAATGGTGAACTGACAGCGCTTCTTAACTTACTGAAAGTGCCGAGTTTGGGACCGACCCGCATACGAACTTTGGTGCAGGCATTGGGATCACCTGAGAAAGTGTTGTCGGCATCTAAGCCGGAGCTTTGTCAGGTAGATGGGATCAACATGGCGATTGCCCGGGAAGTCAATAATTATTCGCCAAATAATTTTGCCGAAGTTCAACTCGAGAGAGCAGATGAATACGGCGTTAAGATAATATCAATCTGGGATGACGAGTTTCCGCCACTGTTGAAAAGAATCTACGATCCGCCGGTAGTGATATTTTTGAATGGTGAATTACAGGAAGAGGATGCTGACACGGTCGCGATCGTTGGAACAAGAACTCCTACATCTTATGGAAAGCAGGTGGCGGAAGAGCTTTCCCGGGAGCTAGCAGGGGCGGGTATGACGATTGTGAGCGGATTCGCCAAAGGAATTGATACCATAGCTCATCTTGCCGCTTTGGAAGCAGGGGGACGTACCATCGCTGTTCTGGGAAATGGTCTTGATGTGGTCTATCCGGCTGAGAATCGAAGCTATCTACCGCTCTTTGATGAAAACGCTGTTTTTATCAGTGAATTTCCCTTTGGTACCAAACCTGATGCTCCCAATTTTCCACAGCGAAATCGAATTATCAGCGGACTCAGCCACGGAGTGATAGTAGTGGAAGCCGGCAGCAGTAGCGGAGCTGTCTTAACAGCCCTCGATTCTGTAGATCAGAATAGGGAGGTGTTTGCCGTTCCCGGTCGCTTAACTGATTCCAAGAGTGAAGGCTGCCTCAGGCTGATCCGTAACGGAGCCATCCCTGTGAAGGATGCTGAGCAGATTATAGCGGTTCTCAATCCCCATCTGAAAGTTCCCCGTTCTCCGATCCAGCAGAAGATACGCCTCGATCTTGAAGGTGATGAAGCTGCCGTTTACGAAATACTTTCCCGGGAACCGAAGTACATTGATGATATTTCGGCAGAGTGCGGGTTGGACTCATCCTTGCTATTGACGGTTTTATTGAGCCTTGAGTTGAAGGGGGCTGTCCGGCAGCTTTCGGGAAAGATGTTCGTCCAAAGATAAATTAAACTTTCTTTTTTCTCCTCATTTCTCCTTGAGCCCTCACTACTCTACCATTAACCATTCATCAGTTACTGCTCACCATCACCCATCATCCATTATCCAACCTTCCCTATTCCTTGGTATAGTAACATAAAACGAGGTAAATTTCTGAACTAAAGGAGAATACTTAACAAAGAACAATTGAAAGGATGATATGAGTTTAGCCAAATTTGATTTAGCTATTGTTGTTGGGGGTGCTGCTGGTCAGGGTGTTGCCACACCGGGTAATATTCTCACCAAATTGTTTGCCCGCAGAGGCCTTAATTCTTATGCCTATAATGCCTTCCAATCAATTATCAGGGGTGGGCACTGTCTTTTGACTTTTCGGGTGAGTGAACAAGAGGTGTTCACTCATGGTGACAAGTTTGATATACTCATTACCTTAAATCAAGACACCATGAATCGGCACCTGAAGCATATGAGACCCGGAACCTGGGTGATCTACAACAGCGATTCTATTACTCCAGGTGAAGCGGATGACGGTGTTCATTTCTGTAAGATGCCGGTGAAGGAATTATCTAACAATAATCGCAACAAGCTGATTCAGAATACCGCAGCCATCGCTGTTGTTCTCGGTATTATGAATCTTGAGTTGGAGGCTTTTGAAGAAATTGTGAAGGCGCAATTCAAGAGAAAGGGTCAGGAGGTTGTGGATGCCAATCTGGGTGTTGCTCGGGCTGCCTATCAACATGCCCAAGACAACTATCCTTCTTTTGAAGCAGAGGTTCCATTTGGTGCCAAGCCTCTCGGTATCTGGAATGGAAATACAGCCATAGCTATTGGAGCTGCTGCAGCGGGAGTGAAGTTTTACTGTGCTTACCCCATGAGTCCTTCTACAGGTATTCTTCACTGGATAGCTCAAAACGCCCGGGAGTTGGGGATCATGGTACGTCAGGTTGAAGACGAGATAGGTGTGATCACCATGGCTATAGGAGCTGCCCATGCGGGATGCCGTACAATGTGCGCTACTTCAGGTGGTGGGTTTGCTCTAATGACCGAAGGGGTGGGCGCTGCCGGAATGATGGAAATTCCGCTTGTCATTGTAGATGTTCAACGTAGCGGACCGTCAACTGGGGTCCCAACAAAGACGGAACAAGGAGACTTATGGCAGGTACTGGGCGCCAGCCAGGGTGATTTCCCCCGCTTTATCGTTGCACCTCGTGATGCAGTCGATAGTTTCAATACTATACCAATGTTGTTCAATCTCGTGGACAAATACCAGTGTCCAAGTATCGTTCTTTCAGACCAGCTAATAGCTGAGGGAAACTTTACTTTTGATCCTGATGAGATTGATATGCATCCAAATATTGACCGTGGCGAGCTAATTACGGAACCTTCCGAAACTAATGGATACATGCGTTACAAGATCACGGAAAGTGGTATTTCACCTCGGGCATTACCCGGTCTCGAGGGACGTATACATGTAGTTTCTACTGACGAACATCAGGAAGATGGTGTGTTGATCAGCGATGAATATACTCATCCACACAAACGACAGGCCATGATGGAAAAGCGTCAGCGGAAGATGATTGGTGTGGAAAAGGAAATAGAGCCACCTAAGTTAGAAGGACCCGAAGATTCAAATGTGACACTTATAGGTTGGGGTTCAACCTACGGAGTGATTCATGAAGCTATCGAACAGCTTAGCGATGAGGGAATCACTGCCAATCATTTGCACATCAAGTGGATCGTTCCCTTCCATGGCGAAGTGGTTTCTGATATCCTCTCCCGTTGTAATAAAACAATAATGGTGGAAAATAACTATTCTGGATTGTTTCACCGATATATGCGCAGTGAGACTGGCCTAACTGTTGATAGCCATATTCGCAAGTACGATGGGGAACCGTTCATGCCTCATCATATAGTAGATGGTGTGAAGGAAATCTTGGAGAAGGAAACGGAGACGTTTGTTCCCGTTCATGAAATCATTGTATAGGGAGGAAGATCGATGACTGAAATTGCCGTAAAATTGAAGAAAGAGACTAATGGCAAAGCATCTGTAAAGCTATCACCAAAAGACTACAAGGGTAAGGTTGATCCTGATTGGTGTCCTGGCTGCGGTGACTTTGGACTTCTGAACGCTGTTCAGAAAGCATGCTCTGAGCTTGCGATTTTGCCAAGTGAGATGCTTGTAGTAAGCGGTATTGGATGTTCCTCCAATTTCCCGGGATACTTCAATGCCTACGGTATGCATACCCTTCATGGAAGAACGCTGCCAGTTGCTACAGGAGCGAAGTTGGCGAACCACGAACTGACGGTGATTGCCGTCGGAGGTGATGGTGATGGGTATGGTATCGGTGGCAATCACTTCCTCCACACAGCCCGCCGAAATGTCAATATTACCTATTTAGTAATGAATAATCAGATTTATGGACTAACGACTGGACAGGTATCTCCTACGAGTAGTATCGGATTTAAGACCAAGAGCACTCCCCATGGGAACATAATACCTCCCATAAATCCTATCACTCTCGCCATTATGGCGGGGGCGACCTTCGTTGCCCGAGGATTTACCAGCGATGGTAAAAACCTTGTGGAACTAATCAAACAGGCGATCCTGCACAAAGGTTTCGCACTGATTGATGTCTTCAGTCCTTGCGTTACTTACAATAAAGTGAACACTCACGAGTTTTTCAAGCAGCGTACTGTTTACCTGGAAGATGAAGGTCATGACTCCACAGACTGGAAGGCGGCTTGTGAGAAGGCGATGGTTTGGGATGATGAAATCTACATTGGACTTTTTATGCAAAACCGTGAAAAGAAATCGCTCGAGGACTTAGAGCCTGTTTTGGAAGAAGGGGGACCGCTGGCATTTCGACCCCTGGGGTTGAACGAGGATCAAGCCGCAAGCGTTTTGAAGAATATGATGTGAGACTCCTGATATGCAGCATGTTAAACGTCGAGTAATTAATCAGTGTTAATCTTATTAGATTGCAGAAATTAGCTGGAAATCAAAGGTATGGATAGAAAAAAGTCATGAACCGTTGGAGTGAGGTTTATCAACTTATCCAGAAAGCTGATAAGTTTCTGCTGAGCACTCACGTGAATCCTGACGGAGACGGTCTGGGCTCAGAAGCAGCACTTTATTACTCGCTGAAAAAGCAGGGGAAAGACTGCCGGATTCTGAACCCTTCAGGCTTGAATGAAGAGTATCAGCAAATTTTCGATTTCACCAAGTTTGAAGAGTATGACCGGGCTGCACACAGAGATTGGTTGGTCGGTGTGGATTTGGCAATAATCTTTGATATCGGTGATTACAACCGCTTGAATGAGATTGGAGAAGATCTCAAAGATCTCAATGTGACAACACTCAGTATTGACCACCACCCTCATCGTAATCCAAACTGGTTTATGCATACATTACACGATCTATCTGCCAGCGCCACGGGTTATCTCGTCTATGATTATTTATGTTATGCAGCTGATCAAGCTGGAGAAGAATTGACTCTAGGACGAGAGGAAGCAGAAGGTCTTTATGTAGCTCTCATGACGGATACAGGTTCTTTTCGTTACAGCAACACTACCCCGGAAGCTCATGAAATGGCAAGTGAACTTATCAGACAGGGTGTGGAGCCTTATGAGCTTTATGCTGCTATTTATGAGTCGAGTCCTGTTGAACGGCTGAGACTTCTTGGTGCGGCATTGGAGTCTATAAGGATTGCTGCAGATGGTGCATTGGCATGGTTCACTGTAACTCGAGATATGATGTGGAGAACCGGAGGAAAGTCGGAGCATATCGGCGGGTTTACTGATATGGTACGATCTGTAAAAGGTGCAGAAGTAGCACTTATGATAAATGAGCAAGGTGATGATCGTTGTAGGATTAATTTTCGTTCTAAAGGAAAGATCAAGATAAACTCTCTTGCCCGGAAACTGGGTGGAGGTGGTCATGAATTTGCAGCAGGTGCTACAGTCCGCATGTCACTCGATGAAGCTATCAGTAAAATTGTTCCTATGGCTGAAGCTGAGATTGAAACTCAAATCGCTAAAATGAAATGAAGATAATTATTGCAAAGGATGCAGGCTACTGTTTCGGCGTTAGGGATGCTGTAAATCTTGCCTATGACAGCACAAAAAAACACGGTGATGTTTACATGTTAGGAACTATCGTACATAACGAACGGGTAGTACAGGATTTATCTGATGCAGGTACAAAGGTGGTAAAAAAGTTATCGGAAGTTCCAGAAGACTCACCCATTTTGTTTCGGGCTCATGGGACTGCCAATACAATTTGGGATGAAGCGAAGGATCAGAATATGAATATTATTGATGCCACCTGTCCACTGGTTCGTGAGATCCACGATGAAGTACGAAAGCTGGCTGAGGAGAATCGACCTGTTATTGTCATCGGAGATCACGGTCACGATGAAGTTGTGGGTATCGCTAGTCAGGTGGATAATGTAATTGTGGTCTCGACTCCAAAGGAGGCGGAAGGGCTCAGGAAAATGAAGAGGGCAGGCGTTGTGAGCCAATCCACTCAGACTATCGAAAATGTTCAGGCTATCATCAATGTTCTAATGACAAAAGTATATGACCTGCGATTTGTAAATACAATTTGTTTCCCGACGAAACGGAACCAGGCTCAGATTAAAGAATTGGCAAATAAGTGCGATGTGATGATAATTATCGGTTCTTTCACTAGCGCAAACTCGAAACGACTCGAGCAATTGTCAAAAAGAATCAACTCCAATACTCATCAAGTTAATTCTACAGGTGAACTAAAAGAAGAGTGGTTTGTTAATACCGATACTGTGGGGATCTCTGCCGGAGCATCCACTCCGGATTATTTGATCGAGGAGGTTCGGGAGAGAATCGAATCATTCTCGGAAAAACTTCAGGAGGTTTAAAAATATGGAAAAAGGGTCAATTGAATTAAAAGTCGGTTTAGCAGAGATGTTAAAGGGTGGCGTTATAATGGATGTCACCACTGCAGAGCAGGCTGTAATTGCTGAAGAGGCAGGAGCTGAGGCTGTTATGGCACTGGAAAGAATTCCTGCGGATATTCGTGAAGATGGAGGCATCGCCCGCATGTCTCAGCCGGCAATGATCAAGGAAATCCAGGGAAAAGTCTCCATTCCAGTGATGGCAAAGTGCCGTATAGGTCATTTCGCAGAAGCACAAATTCTGGAGGCCCTTGGTGTTGATTTTATTGATGAGAGCGAAGTATTGACACCGGCAGACGATACCAATCACATTAATAAGCATGCCTTTAAGGTACCTTTTGTCTGTGGTTGTCGTAATCTGGGAGAAGCCCTCCGAAGAATAGGTGAAGGAGCTGCCATGATTCGTACCAAAGGAGAAGCCGGCAGTGGCAATATTGTGGAAGCAGTTCGCCATATGAGGATGGTACAAAGCCAGATCAAAGAATTGACTTTGCTGGATGAGGAAGAGTTAATGGCAAAGTCAAAGGATTTGGGAGCACCTTATTCACTGGTGAAACAGGTAGCTAAGCTGGGTAAGCTACCCGTGCCGAATTTTGCAGCCGGCGGTATTGCTACTCCGGCTGATGCGTCTCTAATGATGCAGCTCGGAGCAGAAAGTGTCTTCGTTGGTTCCGGGATTTTCAAGTCTGAAGATCCTGCTGTGAGAGCCAAAGCGATCGTAGGTGCTGTTACATATTTTGATGATCCAAAGAAATTGGCAGAAATTTCCTATGGTCTAAAAGAAGCGATGAAAGGTCTGGATATGTCAGAAATTCCTGCAGATCAGCGGATGCAGGAGCGTGGTTGGTAATGACTGTCGGTATTCTTAGCCTGCAAGGTGCATACGCTCTTCACGGGGAAATCCTGAGATCTATGGATGTATCTTTGAAATATGTTCGATACCCAAAAGATCTTGAAAATTGTGATTCCTTAATCATTCCTGGCGGTGAATCAACGACAATATCGAAGCTTCTGGACGAGAGTGGTCTTCGTCAGGCAGTGTTGGACTTTGCTAAACAGAGATCAATACTAGGGACCTGCGCCGGTATGATTCTCATGGCGAAAGATGCTGATGATGACAAGGTAAATCCTTTGAGACTTATTGATATGAAAGTGTCAAGAAACGCCTATGGTCGCCAAGTTGATTCTTTCACAACCAACTTAGAGATGAGTTTAAATGGTTCAACGGTTTCTACTAAGGGAGTATTTATTCGAGCTCCACGAATTATTTCTTTTGGTCAAGACTTAGAGATATTAGCCAAAGTAAATGATGAGCCGGTGTTGGTAAAACAGGGTCTGCACATGGCAAGTTCATTCCATCCCGAACTGTCAGGTAATAATAATGTTCACCGATATTTTCTCAGTTTGAATAGAAAACCTGTCTCGACTTAAGAAGCAATGATCAAACTGAACAAAATAGAATCGCCAGCCGACCTTAGAAATCTTTCCACCGAAGAACTTCAGGAGATCTGCGAGGAGCTCCGGACCTATATCATGGAGGTAGTTGAGGAAAAAGGCGGCCATTTTGCTTCTCCCTTGGGAGTTGTTGAATTGACGGTAGCGCTGCATAAGGTGTTCGACACACCGGAAGATAAGCTGATTTGGGATGTTGGGCATCAGGCTTATGCTCATAAGATTTTAACCGGCCGACGAGATTCATTTACCACTTTGCGTCAGGATGGAGGTATCAGCGGATTTCTTCGCCGGGAAGAGAGTGAGTATGACGTCTTTGGTGCCGGTCATGCAAGTACTTCCATCTCTGCCGGAGTGGGGATTGCAAAAGGGAGAAAATTGTCTGGTGGTACAGAACGGATTATTTCTATTATCGGTGATGGTGCCATGACTGGCGGATTGGCTTTCGAAGGATTGAACAATGCTGCACAGATTGATGGGCAGTTTCTCATTGTACTTAACGACAATCAAATGTCCATCTCTCCTACGGTGGGTGCACTCTCCCATTATCTGACGAAGGTGGTGACTAAACCACTGTACAACCGAGTCCGTGACGAAATCTGGAGACTTACTGGAAAACTGCCCAAGGTTTCCGGGGCAGTCCGGCGGTTACTGCACACACTTCAGGAAGGGTTAAAGAGCTTCCTGGTTCCCGGAATCATCTTCGAAGAACTGGGTCTGCGTTATTTGGGTCCGATTGATGGAAACAACATGGATGAACTATTAGAAACACTGGAGAATCTGAAAGATTTTCAACATCCAGCGGTCCTTCATGTTCTGACGAAAAAAGGTGCCGGTCATGAAGAAGCTGAGGAAGATTCTTTGAAGTGGTACAGCGTTAGCGGGAAACCTTCTGACAATGGTCAAGAACAACCCGTCACTTTGGGCTACAGTAAGGTCTTCGGTAAAATTGCCTGCGAGATGGCGGAAGCTGATGAGAAAGTCTGCACGGTTGTGGCGGCAATGAGAGAGGGTACCGGTCTTGTATCGTTTCATGACGAATACCCTGACCGGTTTTTCGATACCGGTATTGCAGAGGGACACGCGGTAACTTTCGCCGCCGGGCTTTCGGTTTCAGGAATGAAACCTATTGTAGCAATCTACTCTACTTTTCTACAGCGGAGTTACGACATGATCATACATGATGTTGCGCTCCAGAATCTTCCCGTCATTTTTGCCCTGGACCGTGCCGGTGTTGTAGGACCTGATGGTCCCACACATAACGGTGTTTTTGATCTAGCATTCTTGAGTACAATTCCAGGTTTCGTTATTGCTGCACCAAAGAATGGAAATGAACTGCGTAACCTTCTCTTTTCAGCACTGGATAAGTTTGATCGACCTTTTGCAGTCCGCTATCCTAAAGCATCGAGCTTAGAATTTGATGAAAATGGACAGCCTGAAATATTGGAAATTGGCAGTTGGGAGGTATTGCAACCGGGGGAAAAGCTGGCGGTCTTAGCAGTTGGAAGTATGGTTGATGAAGCTGTAAAAGCAATGTCTCATTTAGATAGTCGATATCAACCCCAAATAGTTAATGCTCGCTTCATAAAACCTCTCGATGAAAAGTTACTGCGTCAAATTATGATTGAGTTTGATGCAATCCTCACAATAGAGGAAGGGTCTTTAAATGGCGGCTTCGGTTCAGCTGTACTATCCTGGCTGAATGAACATGGCTACAATGGCCAATTCCAGAAAATGGGAATCCCTGATGAATTTATCCAGCACGGCAGCAGAGAAACACTTCTAAGCCAAATCCAGCTTTCTTCCGAAGGAATAGCTAATCGTATAAAAGGAATTCTTAGCGATTTTGAAATAAAGGTAAAACTGTAGCTGATCTGCTAGCCTCCTCTGGTAGTTATATTATTGGTGAGTTTTATAGGAAATAACTTGGACTCTAAAAACAAACCGACCGCCGATTACGAAAAGAAAACTCAACAGTGGCTGGAAGAAGTTTCTAGCTCAGCCAAACGCGATTACAACTTCGATACTGTAAGCGGAAGCTCGGTAGAGCCACTCTACTATCCTGAAGATTCCGATGATGAATATTTAGAGAAACTTGGTTTTCCTGGGCAATATCCTTACACCCGCGGGATTCACGCCAATATGTATCGTGGAAAGCTGTGGACCATGCGGCAGTTTTCGGGATTCGGTACACCAAAAGAGACAAACGCTCGATATCATTATTTGTTAAAACAAGGACAGACAGGACTCTCAGTTGCCTTTGACATGCCCACACTCATGGGATATGATACGGATCATGAATTCTCTCGAGGCGAGGTGGGTAAGTGCGGTGTGAACGTTCAAAGTCTGAGTGATATGCAGAGTCTGTTCAATGGTATTGATCTTGGAGTTGTGAGTGTTTCGCAGACGATAAACGGTCCTGCCATTATCTTGCTCGCTTACTACGTAGCGGCTGCGGAAGAGCAAGGAGTTGATCGAATCGATCTTAGGGGAACACTTCAAAACGATATCCTGAAGGAGTTCATCGCCCAGAAGGAATGGATTTTCCCGCCTAAGCCGTCTATGCGGATTATCACCGATATTATTGAATTTTGTACCAGCGAATTGCCTCAGTTCAACACTATTTCCATCAGCGGTTACCATATTCGGGAGGCTGGTTCAACAGCAGCACAGGAACTCGCTTTCACACTTTTGGACGGCTTTTGTTATGTGGAACATGCCATAGAGCGCGGGATCGACGTGGATGAGTTTTCTCCCCGTCTTTCATTCTTTTTTAACTCCCATCTTGATTTCTTCGAGGAGGTAGCAAAGTATCGGGCAGCGCGCCGAATCTGGTCTCGCCACATGAAAGAAAAATATAGTGCCAAATCTGAACGATCTTGGAAATTGAGGTTTCACACACAGACAGCCGGCGCTACTCTTACGGCTCAGCAGCCCGAGATCAATATCGCCAGGACTGCATTCCAGGCATTGGCCGCAGTAATGGGTGGAACCCAATCGCTGCATACGAATTCAATGGACGAAACGTTGGCTCTCCCATCGGAAAAAGCCGCAGAAATCGCGCTGCGGACTCAGCAGTTAATTGCATACGAAACAGGTATCGCAAATGTAACTGACCCCCTGGGAGGATCCTGGTATGTGGAGTCATTGACCGATCAATTAGAGGAAGAAGCAGAAGCGTATTTCCAAAAAGTGGACGAAATGGGAGGCGTCATTGCTGCTATTGAAGATGGATTTTTTCAAAGAGAGATTGCACGATCCGCTTTTGAATACGAAAAGAAAATAAATGATAAAAGTCGAATTGTTGTCGGAGTCAATGACTTCATAAAGGAAGACGAGGAAATTGAGATTCCCATTTTAAAGATTGGCAAGGAAGCCGAGGAAGATCAAAATGCGAAATTGAAGGCTCTCCGCAATACTAGAGACCCTCAATCAGTGAAGTTAGCTCTTGATAATGTGAGAAAAGTTGCCTCTTCAGAACAGAATCTCATGCCACCTCTAATTAAGGCAGCCCATGCCGGAGCTACGTTAGGCGAAATAGTAATTGAGATGAAAAAAGTTTTTGGAGAATGGAACGAAACTCCCGCTTTCTAACGGATTGAATTAACGGAGGAGATGTCATGAACAAGAAGTTTAGCATTGTTATAGGTGCCATCGCTATGATTATTGTGGTTTGGACACTGACAGGATTTTCTGAGTATGAACTGTCTTATGTGACTGTAAAGGATCTGAAAGAGGAGAACATCCATAAACCCGGTAAACGAGTAAAAATGGGTGGCACCATCGTAGACGGAAGTCGTCAGGAGATCGCTGAAGGGTGGCGCTTTGAACTGGCTCAGGATGAACTAACCATACCGGTGCTTTACTCTGAGCTGACAGTTCCGGATATGTTCCACAACAAGCGAGTGGAAGTTATAGTAGAAGGTATATATGAACAGGGGGAGTTTCATGCGGACAATCTGATGACCAAGTGTGCTTCCCGATATGAAGGGAAGATAGAAGAGGATATTTAATTGGTGGAGTAGTAACTGGTGAGAAGTAGTTAGAAACCAGTTACCAATCACAAATCTCCAATAACCAATAACGGAACCATGGCAATTTACGGCGCTACAATATTAAATCTGGCTTTTGGGCTAGCAATTCTAACTCAAATAGTACTGTTTATTCATGTACGGTGGCGGGATGACCGCCTGTATCTTGTTGGACAGAGGTTGGCACTTGGTGTTTCAACGTTGGTGACTTTGGCGACGGTAACTCTTATAGCTCTTCTGGTAAAAGGTGCATTCGAAGTGGATTACGTTGCTCACTACACCAGCAAGGGAACTCCTCTTCTATATAAGTTCGCGGCTCTCTGGGCCGGGCAGTCCGGATCGCTTCTTTTCTGGCTGTTAATACTTTCCCTTTATTCTGCAGTGGTCATCTTCCAGAATCAGCGAAAACGATCAGATATAATGCCCCATGTTATTGCTGTCTTAATTGGTGTCCAGCTTTTCTTTCTATTCATGGTGAATTATTCCACGAACCCCTTTAATCCAGTGAATGCAGATTTTATCCCTTCTGACGGTCTCGGGTTAAATCCGCTTCTGCAAAATGTTACTATGGCGATACATCCGCCGACACTTTATATGGGTTACGTGGGCTTTACTGTTCCATTTGCATTTGCCATTGCCGCGCTGGTCGTTCGTAGAGTAGATACTGTCTGGGTGCGTGGAATTCGTCGTTGGGCGTTGTTTGCGTGGCTATGGCAAAGTGCCGGTATCATGCTGGGGGGATGGTGGGCTTACAACGAACTGGGCTGGGGAGGTTACTGGGCGTGGGATCCGGTGGAAAATGCTTCCTTTATGCCGTGGCTGACAGGAACTGCTTTTGTCCACAGTATTATTATCCAGGAAAAGAAGGATATGCTCAAGATGTGGAATATGATATTGATTATCATCACGTTTATATTGTGCATCTTTGGAACATACCTTACTCGGAGTGGTGCTGTCTCTTCTGTCCACGCCTTTACTGCGGATAAATTTGGGCAAATGTTTCTTGCCTTCGTTCTTGTGATTATAGCCATCAGCGCCTATCTCGTTATCAGCCGTAGGCAAGTACTAAAGTCAACCAAACGGATGGAGTCTATGGTTTCCAGAGAGAGCGGATTTCTTTTCAACAATGTTATTTTCGTCAGTCTCTGCTTCGCCGTGCTTTGGGGAACTCTTTTTCCGCTCATATCTCTGAAACTCATGGGCAGGGAGATCAGCGTCAGCATCCCGTTTTACAATCAGATCGCTATCCCGGTTGGATTGTTGCTGCTCACTCTGGCTGGTGTAGGACCTCTTCTCGCATGGCGGAGAACATCCAAGGAAAGTCTCATACGGAATTTTTCTATACCACTGGTGACCGGATTGACTGCAGTTACGGTATTTTACGTTATGGGAATAAGATCCATATATCCGCTGATGACGTTAGGACTAAGCTTCTTTGTTCTGGGGACTATCAGCATGGAGTTTTACCGGGGTATCCGCAGTCGTACGAGGAGATTTAAGGAAAGTCCGTTTACTGCTCTGGTTACAATGATTTCCAGAAACCGTTCCCGGTACGGCGGTTATATTGTTCACTTGGGGATTGTGTTTATGTTCATCGGTTTTGTAGGCAAAGCTTTCGATTCGGAAGTTGAAGCCACAATGTCTAGGGGGGAACATAGGGAACTGGCCGGCTATAAGTTTACTCTTCAGGAAGTAGTGGAAAAAGAGCGTCCCAACCATAATGCACTCGTTGCTGTATTGACTGTTGAAAAAGATAACAAAATCGTGGAAACTCTCAATCCTGAGTTCAGGATATATTTCCCTGGAACGAAACAAGAACAACAGCATAGTGAGCTTGATCTTAAGACTGGCATTATGGCTGACATTTACACAGTTTTCAGCGGTGCTGATCACTCACGGGGGTTTTATGTCATCAAAATTATGATCAATCCTTTGGTATGGTGGGTCTGGTTTGGGGGATATTTCCTAGTGGCAGGTACGATCATTGCTATTCTGCCAAGAAAGAAAAAGGTATAACATGTTTGCAGAAATTATGGTTTTATTGACCTTCGTTTTTCTCGTGATATTTATCGTTCAGCCCCTTTTCGCTCCACAAGCAGCATTTCAAACTGATTCTGAGAATGATAAAATACAAACTCTCCAACTTCGGAAGGAAATACTCTATCGACAGATTAAGGAAGCAGAAATGGAGCATGACATGGGAAATCTATCTGATGAAGACTATAAAAGGACAAGGCAGCAACTAAAGGAAGAAGCGTCTCAGATTATAGATCTGTTAGAGAAGATTGGAAAAAAGTAAAATTCCCTACTCATACAGGTTAATAATAACTCCATGCTTGAAATTCAAAATGTAAGCAAATCCTTCTTCATGCGTCCGGTGCTGAAGAATGTTTCTCTGAAGGTTGAAGATGGCGACTCGGTTGGCATCGCCGGTGCCAATGGGGCAGGAAAGACCACGCTGTTGAGAACATTAGCTCGGATATCAGCATGTGATTCCGGGGATATTCTTTTAGACGGAGAATCCTTATTAAAAGGTAAACCCAATGTAAGGGCAGGTGTACTGTTTATCAGTCATCATCCCAATCTCTACCCTGTTCTCACCGGGGAAGAAAATCTGCTGCTTACTGCCAGGCTTTATGGCCAGACTAAATCTGCAGGTGAAATTTCATCTGCGCTGGAAGAAGTCGGCTTGAGCCGATTTAGGTGGGATCCCATCCGGAATTATTCCCGGGGGATGCTGCAGAGACTAGGGCTTGCCAAGACACTAATTGTACCGTGGAAATTACTCCTTCTCGATGAACCTACTACCGGACTAGACGAAGATGGCAGTCGACTTATAGAGCAATTTCTTCTTCGATGGCGAAAAGAGGGTCGAAGCATGATAATCGTCTCCCACGATATTGGCTGGCTGGAGACATATTGTAACGTTATTTACTCCCTGAGTGGCGGGGTGTTGAAAAATTATAATGAATCCGAAGGTTAAGCTGTGTTTACTGCCTTACTGAAAAAGGATCTTCTTATTGAACTCCGGAGCAAGGAGATTGTTATTTCCATGGCTGCTTTTGGAGTTTCTGTGATCTTATTGTATTCATTCTCATTTAATGAATCTCCCCGAACATTTTCTATTTTTGCCTCTGGATTGATCTGGATGGTATTTCTATTTATCTCCGTTTTAGGATTGCATCGGTCGTTCTCTCTTGAAAAAGAGTTTGATGCCATTGGGCTCATTTTATCTGCACCGGTTGACAGATCGCTTATTTTTCTCAGCAAATGGGTCAGCGGATTCCTTTTTCTCTTGATCGCACAAATTATCATCGTCCCTCTTTTCTGGCTGTTTCTGGATCTCGATATTCCGGAACAGATAGGATTATGGCTTCTCATCTTTATCATGACGGACTTGGGAATTGCCGCCATTGGGAGTCTTGTTGCAGGAATCACCCTTCGGGCCCGGATGAGTGAAGTGTTACTGCCTATTCTACTTTTTCCGCTGGTATCTCCCTTATTGATTGCTGCTGTGAAATCAACTGATGCAATTTTACTGGGATTACCCTTTGAAGAGTGGAAGATTTGGGCTGCAATCATTTTCACTTTTGTCATTGCGTTTTCCGTTACAGGCGTCTTAATCTTCGAATACGTAAGTGAGGAATAGTGAAATCATTTAATTCAAAGCGTATCCCTAAAATTATGGCAGTGGCAGTACTCATCATGTTTATAGTGGGACTCAAGATTGTCGTGGATTATTCTCTTATTGTTGATAAAGAGGCGGGATATTTATGGGCTCAGAAGATATTTTATTACCACGTTCCCTCTGCGTGGACGGCTTTTCTGGCTTATTTTATCGTGATGATAGCAGCAATCCAGTTTCTACGTACTCGTGACAGAAAATGGGATCAGATCTCTCTCGCTTCGGCTGAGATAGGCACGCTATTCTGTCTTCTGGTATTGATTACGGGTCCTATTTGGGCTCAAGCTGCCTGGGGAAAGCCGTGGACTTGGGAACCGCGATTGCTTACTACCCTCATTCTGTTTCTGTTGTACGTAGGATATTTTATGTTACGGCAGTTTGGTGGGCACTACGAAAGGGTGGCAAGAAATTCCGCAGTTCTCGGGATTATAGCGTTTCTGGATGTTCCCATCGTCTATCTCTCCCTGAAATTTTGGAGTGCAGAAGCTCAAGCCCATCCGCAATCGGTTATGAGCGAGCAATCATCGTTGGTATTAAATGTGTTCTTTTTCAACTTAGCAACATTCACACTACTGTTTATCTATATGCTGTGGTACCGAGTACATGTCTTGAGTCTTAAACAAAAACAAATAAAAATGACTTATGGATTATAAACACCTTGGTTATTTTGTGGCAGTCTGTATCATTGTTTTTGGATCGGTGATCTGTTGGTGGCTGAAGATATTTTTGACCGAACGAAAAATACTAAAACGACTTAGTCTACTGGAGGAAGAAAAGTGAGCAAGAAAATAGTCCATGTAGTTGGCACCGGAACTATCGGTGAACCTCTCATAGGTCTGTTCAGCGATTACAGGAAGCAGCTGGGTATAGACGAGGTAACCTTTCATAAAAATTCACCTCTTTCATACGAACGGGCGAAAGTAAATGACCTGCTTTCCAGGGGTGCCCGGTTGGCAGTCTATAAAGATAAATGGGAAGGTTTTAAAGAAATTGGTATTGAGCCTGAGTTAGAAGCGGAAGAGGCTATTAGTAGAGCCGATGTGGTAGTTGACTGTACCCCAAAGGGATTCGGCCATAAAAATAAACATAAGTATTACGAGAAGTTTGCCAATAAGGTGAAAGGTTTTATAGCACAGGGAAGTGAACATGGCTTCGGGTTGAAATATGCCAGAGGTATCAACGACGAAGCGTTGCAGAAGAATGATAATCAATATGTGCAGATAGTTTCGTGTAATACCCACAATATTGCCTCTCTGACGAATACTCTGGCTTTCCACAATGGTAAGGATACTCTGAAATATGGCAGGTTCAACTGTATCCGACGTGCTTCTGATATCAGCCAGACGACCTCATTTATTCCATCACCAGTAGTGGGCGTACACGAGTCCAAAGAATTTGGTACACACCATGCCAGGGATGCTTTTCAGCTTTTCCAGACAATTAACCGGGAACCGAATCTGTTCTCATCAGCGATCAAAGTTAACTCACAATACATGCATATCATCTGGTTTAACCTGAAATTGACTGAAAAGATTACCTTGAAGGAGGTTTTAAACCGTCTGGAAGCCAACACTCTCATTGCTCTTACAGAGAAGAAAGCCAGTAACACTATATTTTCATTTGGGAGAGATCATGGTCACTATGGAAGAATATTAAACCAGACGGTGGTTTCCGTACCGACTCTGGCAGTTCACAACGATCGCGAAATTATAGGCTTCTGCTTTACACCTCAGGATGGTAATTCACTACTAAGTACCATTGCAGCCACTAGTTTCTACCTTCACCCGGATAGCTATCAGGATAAAATCCAATGTCTAAAGCACATCTTTTTCGATGAAGTGTGATTATAAATTGTGAGTGAGAAGAATTCTTATCTTAGAATGAAAGTATCTCGTATAAATTCACTTTCTTCCAGGATTCTCTCTTATTTATTTTTGCTTTGCCTAGCTTATTTATTCAATCATATAATGATGTTTTGATACAGAATTCCCTATAAATTCTGGATAGTTTTTGCAACATGTTGATTGATGATTGGAAATTGTAAGACATAATATGTTCGACATTAAGTCCAATCGGAACCGAGATTTCTTTTTCCTCATTGTTTTGTAATATATCTTTTAGAATCTCAGAGGCAATTTCCAAGGAAACATTCGACATATTTTCTGGATCCTGGTTTAATCTATGCTCAGTATTTTCAGGAATTTCTACACCCAGCCATTTAAGAAAATCAATATTCTTTTTAGATGAAACTGGCGCAAAACTCAGCAGGATTCTTCTTGGTATCACTCCATTTTTCTCGCAAATATCATCATAATGTTTTAGCATTTTCTTGATTTTATTGCCGTTATACAAAACCTGACTAGTGAAGAATTCTATACCATTGCTCCCTTTTCTAAATAATTTAGCAGATTCGGTTTTCCTGCTGGGTATTGTTATCCCTCCGCAAAAAAAATCGAATCTTCCCGTATTCAAATCCCTCGTGATATATTCTGAAGTGTTGTTAACGGATGGCCCAGGATAGTTAATCTTGCTGGATTCACCTCCTACAAGAATTAGATTCTCAATATCGTAATCATAATATGTTTCTTTTATCCATTTTTTTTGGTAGTTCAGTTCATGATTGACGGTAACTCGATTGACAATTGCTTCAATTCCGACATTATCCTGTAATAATCTACCGAATTCTCTTGCCTCTGCCCGTTTTTGGTTTTTTACAGGTCTCTTACCCCTTACGCTTTCATCATGAACCTCTGGTATGTTTATGGCATCTATGTGGGTTTGCGATAATAGTGAACTGATTTTTTCTGCATATGAATTCAAAGTTCCATCTTGTTCTCGAGGGGGCAAGATCTCATAAGCCACCACGGGTCTTTTTGGTTTCCTGACTTTGTCTCTAAATCTCATTTCCCACTTATGCTAAAATTTCGGTACAAACCATAGTTACCGTCTGTGTTAAGAATTTCCCATATTTTTCCCTGAATTCTTGTAGAAAATTGTTGAATTCATCGAAGTTCACACATTCGACTTTTATAATCAAATCGTAGTTTCCAGTTACTGCAGAAACTTCAGCTACGTATTTATGTTGGAAAAATTTATCATCCAGGTATTTTTCGGATGATCCGTTTACCATGATATATGCCGAAAATCCTCTCCCCATTACTTTTGGGTTCAATTCAGCACTGTACCCCGTAATTATATTGTTTGACTCCAATCTCTTAATTCTATGATGTACAGTGCTTGCAGGTATTCCAGTTTCCTTGGATAGAAATTGGACTGAAGCTTTTGCATCTTTCTCTAGAATTTTTAGTAATTGTAAGTCCTTCCGGTCTAATTTCATAATCATCTCTATCTAATATAGTATAAAATAATTACTATTATTATATAATTATAGTATAATATTGGATAATATCCAATATTATAAGAAGAATATTGAAAAAATCTTTAATCGATTAAGTAAGTTAAGTAAAGACTCAATCACTTCTTGTGCAAAACTTTAAAAGTAGGTTACCCCGGCTGCAGCCATGATAGAAACGTTGAATGTATACGGTACTGATGTACGCAGGTGTTCATTTGTCATATCTTCAATACAAGTTCACAATGCGGTAACTTAATACAAATTACTACTCTTTTGATCCCATCTGTTGAAAATCCCTCCAAAGAAAGTAGAACTCGCCGTAAATTGTATTCACTTATTATGAAAACGATTGATCTAAAGAGAGCGTTTTTAGAGCATGTCGACCTAACTGGGCTTCTTCCCGAGGGTTCGGGGATTTTGCTAGCGGTGTCTGGGGGAGTGGATTCAGTTGTCCTGATGCATCTGTTGGGCACACTTTCTACAGATAGAAATTGGCACCTCGAGGTGGCTCATTACCATCACGGAGTTCGTGGACGCGAAGCGGATAAGGATGCAGCATTGGTTAAGAAACTTGCTAAAGAATATGGTTTAACCTTTCAAGTCGGGTCGCTTCCTCCAATACCCGAAAAGTCTGGAGAAAACTGGGAAGCATTCGCTCGCCGCAATCGGTATAAATTCTTGGAAAAGTGCAGAAAAACCGCTGGCCTTGACCTTATTGTCACTGCCCACCACGCTGATGATCAGGCGGAAACGATTTTAATGAGGATGCTGCACGGCAGTGGCGTAAAAGGTTTACAAGGAATCCGAGAGAAAACCGGTAAGGTTGTTAGACCGCTCCTGTCATTTAAGCGTGTGGAAATTGCAGCGTTTGCAGAGGAAAAATCCTTACCGTTCCGGCACGATCCTACTAATGATGATACTAGTCTTGAGCGGAACTTCATTAGGCATGAAGTTCTTACTCTACTCGGCTCTCGATTTCCTGATTATCAGACTGGTATTAGAACATTGGCAGAGAATGTTCGGGAGTTAGAAGAATACGTTGAAGTGGAATTGGAAAAAAAGGTGGAGACTCTTATGTCTATTCGCAGCGATGGAGCCCTATGCTTGAATGCAGCTCAACTGTTGTCTGAACCTCCCTTTGTGAGAAAACGACTGATTCATCACCTTACCGAAGGTAGTGACTGGCGTGGGCATGTATGGAGATCTCTTGATAATTTCTTCCGTACGTCGAAGACAGGACGGATGATGGCACTTCCAGGAGAGTGGATGCTGTTAAGAGACAGAGGAAATTTCCTGCTTTCTCAAGCAGTGCTATTTCAAACTGATGACATTTACCCCAGCTTTCAAGTAAGGGATTTATCAATGAGAGTAGGAGATTATAAGTTTGAGCTGGATATTTTCAATGAATCTGCTCCGTTTTCAACAGATAGCAGTGTAGAACTGATTGATATCGCTGCTATTTCTTCGAACAGATTGGAACTCCGGGGTTGGCAGCCGGGTGACAGGATGAATCCACTTGGTTTAAGTGGTAGTAAAAAAGTGAGTGATATTTTGATTGATCGGAAATTAGATCGCTTTGCTAAAGCTCGACAGTATGTACTTACAACTGGTGGTGAAATCGTATGGCTTTGCGGTATCTGTCTCGATGATCGCTTTAAAGTGACTGAAAAAACGTATCGGTTTGGACGTTTGCAGTGGCTTAAGGAGAATGTAGTATGCGCGAACTGATATCTGCTGATCAGATTGCCCATCGAGTTCAGGAAATGGGAGCTGAAATATCCCGGAAATATGAAGGCCGTGTACCTATTTTCGTGGGTATACTCAATGGCAGTTTCATCTTTATGGCAGATCTTTTACGTGAAGTGAGTATTGAATGTGAAGTGGACTTTATAAAATTGTCAAGTTATGAAGGCAAGACTTCCTCTGGCACACTTCATTTACGAAAGGATATTTCCTCTGATGTTAACGGCAGAGATGTAATTATCGTAGAAGATATCGTGGATTCAGGACTAACTATTAACTTTTTGAAATCTCGAATTGAAGATGCTGGACCGTCCTCGGTGGCTGTGGTAAGTTTGCTTTTCAAAAGAGAAGTAGCAGAGTTAAATTTCGACTTGGATTATGTTGGATTTGAGATTCCTGCTGATTATGTTGTAGGCTATGGACTTGATATGGATCAGAAAAAGAGGAACTTGAAGGGTATTTTTTCAATAGAAGATGAGTTAAAGGGAGTAAAGTGATTAAGGAAACTATCTGTTATGAATGAAGAGAATCAGAAGAACAAGCCCAACATGCCTGAAAAAGATCCTGATAGCGATCAGCAGAAGGGAAATCAAGGCTTCCAGTGGAAGCAGGCGGGTAAAACATCTCTTATCTGGGTGATAATCCTAATCTCAGCCATTTTTGTCTCTGGATTGTTTACCGGAAAAGGCGGTGATGAGCTTGAACTAGAATATTATGAATACGAACATTTTCTAAACTCTGAACTCATCGCCACAGCTGAAATTATTCAAACTGATTTTCACGGTAAACTCAAAAGATTAAGCACAGTAGAGCGCGGTAGTCAGCGATTACAGGTTGATGCATTTTGGGTTATTCTTCCTAGAGATGTAGACGAAGCTATGGAGAAGGAGTGGAAGGCGAGAGGTGTTCAGTACACATTTGGTAAGCCCAGCGTTGACTGGGGAGGATATCTATTGAGCATGGCGCCCTGGCTTTTGTTAATTGTGTTCTGGATATTTATAATGCGTCGGATGCAGGGCGGTATGGGTGGTACGAAAGGACTTTTCAGTTTTGGAAGAAGCAGGGCACGCCTCTGGACGACTGATAAACCGGGTGTTACTTTTGATGATGTAGCCGGCTGCGAAGAGGCCAAGACAGAACTGACGGAAATAATTCAGTTCCTGAAGCACCCCAAGCGGTACCAGAAGCTGGGCGGCCGGATTCCCAAGGGAGTTCTCTTGCTCGGACCTCCCGGTACAGGAAAAACACTCATGGCACGAGCCGTAGCCGGTGAAGCCAACGTGCCGTTCTTCAGCATCAGCGGAGCAGACTTTGTAGAGATGTTCGTAGGTGTTGGGGCCTCAAGGGTTCGAGATCTATTTGAGCAGGGAAAGAAACATGCTCCGGCAATAGTATTCATCGATGAAATTGATGCCGTAGGTCGCCATCGTGGAGCCGGACTTGGTGGCGGCCATGATGAACGGGAACAGACACTAAATGCTCTTCTGGTTGAGATGGATGGATTTGAGCCCAATACCAACATTATCGTTTTAGCTGCAACCAATCGACCCGATGTTCTCGATACAGCATTAGTTAGGCCAGGTCGTTTCGACCGGCAGGTTGTGGTAGATGCTCCTGATTTACGAGGAAGACATGGTATCCTGAAAGTTCACACCAGGAAAATCCCCATGAAAGATGTCAATCTCGAGACCATTGCTAAGGGAACTCCTGGACTTGTAGGAGCTGACCTTGAAAACATAGTAAATGAAGCGGCGCTGCTGGCAGCTAGAAAAGAGAAGTCCAGTGTGAACATGGAAGATTTCGAAGAAGCGAAAGATAAAGTAATGATGGGTGTGGAACGGAAGAGTATGCTTTTGAGCGACGAGGAGAAGGAACTGACCGCTTATCATGAGTCAGGGCACGCCCTGGTAGCTAAACTGCTGCCTGATGCCGATCCAATTCACAAGGTGACTATTATTCCGCGGGGTAGGGCTTTAGGGCTTACTTCGCAGCTTCCTATTGACGAAAGACATAATTATCCTAAATCATACATTGAGACACGGCTGAAGGTTCTTATGGGTGGTCGTGTGGCAGAGCAGATTATTTTTGGTGAACTCACCACTGGTGGCGGCAACGACATTGAAGTTGCTTCAGAGGTAGCCCGAAAGATGGTTTGTGAGTGGGGGATGAGCAAAGTTATGGGTCCTCTCACATTCGGTAAGAAGGAACAAGAAATCTTCTTGGGACGGGAAATCGCCCAACACCGTGACTACAGTGAACTGACTGCCCAGAAAATCGATGAGGAAGTGACCAAAATCGTTACCGAAGCTGAGAAAGTTGTCATGAAACTCCTGAAAAATAACATTGACAAGCTTCACTCCCTGGCCAAGGTGCTGCTGGAATACGAGACCATTAATGGGGCGGATATCGATGATATCCTGGCGGGAGTGAAGTTGAAACGGCGCCCTGCCCGGGAAAATAATGGTCAAACCGTAGAGGAAGAATCGATTCCTGAAACAGTGGACGAAACCGAGCCAGAGGAAGAGGAAAAAAAGGCCGAATAGGAATTCTCTTTTGGCTCCTTTTTTTATAAAGAACGCCTTTCTAAATTTACCTGATATAATTTTTCGAACATGACATTCTCTAATCTCCTATCTCAGAACCGAACGCTCATAATGGGTGTTTTGAATGTAACTCCCGATTCTTTCTCAGATGGGGGCGAATTTCTTGATGCTGAAAAAGCTGTTGAACGAGCCATCCAGATGGTTGAGGAAGGAGCGGATATCATAGACATCGGCGGGGAGTCATCCAGACCAGGTGCGGACCCAGTAAGTGAATCGGAAGAACTTCGCCGAGTACTTCCGGTCATAACTGCATTAAAAGACGTTATAAACGTTCCTCTTTCCATAGATACTTTCAAGGCATCTGTAGCTGAGAAGGCGCTGGATGCAGGAGTTCAAATGATCAACGACATCTCCGGTTTGCGGGGAGACGGCGACATGGCAAAACTGGCTGCGGAACGGAAAGTGTACACTATAATCATGCATATGAAAGCGACGCCCAAGACCATGCAGGCCAATCCCAGCTACGATAACTTGATGATAGAACTGGTTCAATATTTAGAGGAGCGGATTGCCTTCGCATTTTCAGCCGGCATTACCCGGAAAAAAATTATTCTCGACCCGGGAATAGGCTTTGGGAAGCGTGTGGAGGACAATTTCGTTATCCTGAATGAACTTCAGACGCTTGTGGATTTGGGCTATCCCGTCTTGGTTGGACCATCGAGAAAATCGTTCATTGGGCTCACATTGGATCTTCCTGAAAACGATCGGCTGGAAGGGACATCGGCAACTATTACGGCTGCCGTTTTAAACGGTGCGAAAATTGTCCGTGTTCATGATGTGAAAGAGATGCGGCGGGTGGTCTTGATTTCAGACGCCATCCGGCTTGAGGGAGCAGCAGCATGACTCTAATAAAACTGGGTTTTCTCACCATCACCCTTGTGGATGTTATTGACATCATCCTGGTGACGTGGCTATTCATTCAGCTTTACCACTATTTCAAAGGGACCCGGGCCGGGCACATGCTGGTAGGATTGGTGATTATTCTAATATCATCATTCGTATTTAGAGCTTTCGGCATGCGGGGTATGATTTGGATAGTGGATCAGATCCAGACGGTATGGGTGGTCGCTTTTGTGATTCTGTTCCAGCCCGAACTTCGACGCCTGCTGATCTTTGTGGGACGAACGCGCTTTATCCGGCGGCTGTTTAAGGTGGGGACGTCTAGGACCATTGATGCTGTTTCGGAGACGTGTGTTGAACTTCAGCGCCGGAAGTGGGGTGGGCTCATCGTCCTGCAGCGAGATACAGGGTTGAAGTCCATCAAAGAGGCAGGAACCCCGCTGAAGTCGGAAGTGACGGCTTCGCTATTGGTATCCATCTTCAATCCCCAGTCACCCCTCCACGATGGAGCGATCATAATCCAAAACGATATTTTAGAGGCAGCTCAATGTATTCTGCCCTTGACAGAGAGCGAGCAGCTCGATCCGAGTTTGGGTACCCGCCATCGGGCGGCGTTAGGGATTAGTGAGGAGACGGATGTGATTGCTGTAGTGGTATCTGAAGAGACTGGAAAGATAGCCATTGCCATGGACGGCATCCTTGAACCCAATTTGGACGAATTCGCCTTGCGCCGGAAGCTGAATGAGCATCTCTTTGTGGGATCTGGAGAGTAGAATTAGTATAAAAAACCTAACAGGTTGACCAGAACCTGTTAGGTTGAGAGATATTTTTCTATGGTTTGAGAAAATAAAATAGAGATAATCAACTGCGTTGGTTGATTATCTCTATTTTGTCAAATATTATGTAGTTTAATTTCTTTTAAAATTTATAGCCTATCGAACTAAAATAATACGCTCCGTCAGATCCCATTTGGATAGAATCATTGAACCCACCCTGATCAGTCCAACCATCGTATTGTGGTGTTGGATAGGTATTTAGAAGATTATTTGCACCAACTGTGAGGACCAGGTTATTTGAAATTGAATAACCAGCACTTAAATCAAGTGTTGTAGCAGCTTCGTATGTATCCGTTGCCACCGCAAATAAAGCATCTGCTTCAGCCTGGGTAGTTGCAGGTGAATCAATCCACTGGAAATCCTGAAGAATGACTTCGCTAAATGAGGTTAACGTTGCAGCAAGATTCAGCTTTTTGGTTTGAAAACCAAGATTCAGACCAAATTTATAGTCCGGTGCCGCTGCTTCTAAATAGGCCTGAGAGAACGGACCGAAAAATGTAAATTCGTTCAATGCGCCATTGTTAATTTTTTCTATTTCAAGCGTATTCATATTACCCGCCAAGCCGACAGAGAGTCTGTTCCCGTTACCTACACTTTTTGAGTAATTCAACACGATATCAACACCTGTGGTTTTTGTATCCACACCGTTGGCAAAGAACTGAGCGTCTTCAGCGCCAACATCTACCTCCAAAAGTGTTGCATCAAAGTTATCGGTGAGAACAATTCTATCCTTTACAGCAATTGAATACGCATCCACTGTAGCAGATAATTCACCAATGTTGAAAGTGAATCCCACACTACTGTTGGCTGCTGTTTCTTCTGTAAGCTCACCAATTCCGAAAGCCTTGGCTACTGTGCTTGTATTTGAGGCAAGCAAAGTACGAACAGATTCTCCGGCCACGATATTATTGAAAACCAAATTATAGTGCTTTTGCGCTAAAGACGGTGCTCTAAATCCAGTAGATACTGATCCCCGAAGAGAGAGACTATTACTTACACTGTACCGGCCGGCTACTTTGTAATTTGTAGTTTGACCAAAGTCACTGTAATTCTCCTGTCGAACAGCGCCGCTTAACAGTAAAGCATCCGTCACATTTAATTCAGCATCAAGATAAAACCCAAAATTTGTACGACTCCTATCTACTACATTCGCCGGGCTGTATCCGGGAAAGCCCTGAGACCCACTGGGTAATTGTTCGCCATTGGAATCAACAGCAGGAACTTGTGTGGCCGGATTCGTAAGCGCTATACCTAAAGTATCATAAAGAGCATACGAACCTTCTTCTCCAGCGAAAATCGTAAAGTTCTCGGTGCGGAATTCGAGACCAAATGCTAAGTTAAATCCAGACTTTATTTTACTATTATATTTACTAAAGTCAAGGCTTGTAGTGTTTTGTGACAGGGTATGACCGCCAGCATCAAAATCAGTAGGCGATGCTCCACCTAACGATGCATTATTCGTACCTCTTATATAATAATGGAAGTTATTATTTCCGTATGTGTTATTAAAATCAACTTTCCAGCCATTACTCATGTTGTGTCTTACTCCCATTGAGGCGGATACATCTATGATGTTGGATGTAATCCGAGGAGTAAAACCATTCGGATAAAGACTCGGGACAGCTCTATTATCACCATTTGCAAAACCCCCTCTTGTAAAGGCGTATGCATCTGTATCTCGAAAATTTCTGCCTCCAAATGCGTACACTTCAGTATTGCTGCCAACCGGCATGGCTGAATTTACCATGAAGTTAAAGCCGTCAACAGCCGCTGTTCCATATCCTTCTCTCCAATCAAAACTAGGCCTTAACGTTCTAGCTCTTGATAAATATTCAGTTGTTACATTTACAAAACCTCCGTTATCACCTAGATTTGCACCGTAGTTTAAATCTATTTTTACTGTATTTCCGTCACTACTTTTATCTTCGTCATCTATAGTAACTCCACCACGGTCTTTTCCATTTATGTTAGATAATGCTGGCTCCCATTCGCCTTGTGTATCAAAAATTTGCTGTGCATAATCACCCCCAACATCTGTACTATAATTACCGGTTGTGACGCCAACAGTAATTCCATCTGAGTTGTCTTTTAAAACAACATTGATTACACCGGCAATGGCATCGGAACCGTACTGAGCGGAAGCCCCATCTCTGAGTACTTCTATCCGTTTGATAGCAGCGGCGGGTATAGCATTTAAGTCCGTTCCGGAATTACCACGTCCTCTTGTTCCAAAAACGTTGACCAAAGAAGATTGATGCCTTCTTTTGCCATTAATCAGTACCAAGGTTTGATCTGGTCCTAATCCCCTGAGGGAAGCTGGATCAATATGGTCTGCTCCATCCGATCCGGATTGCTTTGTCGCATTAAATGAAGGCGCGGCGTATTGTAGAATCTGGTTAAGTTCCGCTTTACCGTATCTAATTGCTAAATCTGAAACATCGATAATATCAACAGCCACAGGTGAATTAGTGGCGGAACGGGTAGCATTTCTCGATCCAACGACGTTAATTCCGCCCAACTGAATAACATCTCCCGCCATAGATACGTTTAACGAATTTTGACCACTGAGTGTTATTTCGACGGTGGTAAATCCGATGTAGCTAAAAATTAACGTAGCTGAGGAAGATTGTACAGTTAGTTCGTATGATCCATACGCGTCTGTAGTTGCGCCATTCGTCGTACCTGCTTCTTGTATATTTACCCCAACAAGCGGTTCATTTTTAGCTACATCGGATTTACCACCGTCGAAATAACACTCAGTG
>JYMV01025684.1_pt1 | contig 29401 bp, 42 predicted proteins | sample 338911 | NCBI WGS metagenome assembly JYMV01 (sample SAMN03354496, study PRJNA234377) | hydrothermal vent metagenome | biome: Deep sea; feature: Hydrothermal plumes at the Eastern Lau Spreading Center, Western Pacific Ocean; material: Seawater | place: Tonga | collected 2009 | depth 2000 m m
CTGCTCTCGGTGATGAAACTTGCCATGAGCCTCGGACTGCACTTCTACGAACCACGCGTGCGCCGTCAACAGCCGGAGTGATCATAAGACACTTCTGCTGCTGAAATGACCAAAACTGAATTAAACGCATTTGATTTAGATAGTGATGTTGATGTCTACTGACCAACTTGCCATATCTTTAATCATTATTACTACCTTTGGACTTTTCGTATGGGGTCGCTGGAGGTATGATATTGTTTCTATAGTAGCACTTTTTGCGCTTGTACTAATAGATAAGATTCTTGGGGGTAAAAGTTCGTCACTGATTGAAGATCCAAGCCAAGCTTTCATGGGATTTGGACATCCGGCAGTGGTTACAGTTGCAGCAGTGCTGATCATCAGCCGTGCCTTACGTAATTCTGGTGTTGTAGATCTGATAGTTCGACATGTAAAACCATTTACGAATAAACAGACTGTGCATATTACCAGTCTAAGTGGCGTCATAGCCATCCTATCAGCATTTATGAATAATGTAGGAGCACTGGCATTGATGCTGCCGGTCACGCTCAAAACAGCCTGGGATCAGAAACGTTCCCCCAGTATTTTATTAATGCCTATTGCCTTTGCTTCTATCCTGGGCGGGATGATCACCATGATTGGTACACCGCCAAATATTATTATTGCCAATCTGAGGAAGGAACAACAACAACAAATCCTGTCAAGAGCACTGTCAGATAGTTCATCTCAAGCGGCGGCCTATTTAGATCATCTGAATATCTTGAAAGAATCGTTTGAACCAGCTCCGTTTGGCCTCTTTGATTTCTCACCAGTGGGGGGCGTTATAGCAATTTTGGGTGTGCTTTTTGTTGCATTGGTAGGCTGGCGACTGGTTCCCAAGGAAAAGCAAATAAAACCAAGTTCCGGCTCACTTTTTTCATTAGACCAATATGTCACAGAAATTCGTTTTCCTGAAGGGAGTACCTTAATTGGTGAATCTGCAGAAGAAATAAACAGAATAACAGGCGATAAGCTAACTCTGATTCGTTATATTGATGGGGAAGGAAAGGTTAAACCCTTGAACCAGGATAATAGAATAAAAGCAGGTGATCAGTTTCTTACCATGGCCGATCCTGGTGATTTGAAGGAAATAATGGATGAATATGGTTTACGCCTTACTGAAGAAATGCGCTATCGTATTGATTCCTTAAAGGATGAGGACACGACTTTTATTGAAGTAGTAGTTTCACCCGAATCTCCATTAGTAGGACGGGGACGTAGCTATTTGCGAAGGCGGTCATCTAACCATCTGATCCTTATGGCGGTTGCACGACAAGATAAACCAATACATAAGCGTTTGGGCAAGGTACAGTTTCGTGTAGGTGATGTACTTTTGCTACAAGGTCCCGAAGAAGAATTGAAGAATAATATTCTATCCCTTGATCTGTTACCATTGGCTGAACGGGAAATAGAGGTTGGTGTGTTTTCGAAAGTCAGCTATGCCCTGTTGATTTTTGCTGTTGCAATTCTTCTGAGTATGCTATCCATCGTACCCACAACTGTATCATTTATAGGTGCAATTTTGGTTTATGTTTTTTCGGGTATATTACCAGTACGTGATTTGTATAAGAATATCGATTGGCCTGTCATCGTGTTATTGGGAGCCATGATTCCTTTGAGCAATGCTTTGCAAAGTACAGGCTCCACAACATTAATTGCCGATCAAGTTGTCAGTATGACTCAAGGATTGCCAACTTGGTCAATTATTGCTCTGATTATGGTGATTACAATGTGCTTGTCGGATATTATTAATAATGCGGCCACAGCGCTGATTATGGCACCAATAAGTGTGGGAATCGCAATCTCAATGGGAGTAAATATGGATCCTTTTTTAATGTCTGTGGCTGTAGGTGCTTCTTGTGCATTCCTAACCCCTATTGGCCATCAGTGTAATGCGCTTATTTTAGGCCCAGGGGGTTACCGTTTCAGTGATTATTGGCGTATGGGACTACCCTTAGAGATAATTATTGTCGCAGCAGGGACACCATTGATCTTACATTTTTGGCCGTTGTAGGTAAATATTAAAGAGTAGAAAATGAAAAATCTATATGATAAAATTCCACCAAAGTATGGACGATTAGTAGGGATATTACTTTTCCTAATAGTTATTGGAACTATGTGGATGGCTTGGGATGTCAGCCGTTAAAAAACCCAATGGATATTACCACCAAAAAGATAAGTCACTTAAATGGGATATAAGATATAAAGACTAAATGAAACGCCTCTAGCTCAAATAGCCTCCTCACGGAGGCTATTTTAATTTAAATAACTATTCACAATTCCATGGCGGGATTGTACATGATCAATCAATTCACTCAGTCCGCGATCGAGTTGCTGAGGTGAAACTTCCGGATCGCTATTATCATTATTTGTTCGCGCAATGTATGGTCTTATCAAGTCATGGTATTTTTGATATATTGCTATCATTTTTTCCGTTTTGAAAGGACCGTTGATAACAGAACGTAGGTTAGTTTTATATTGTTTTTGATATGTTTCATTATCCATCAGGAATCTAATCAATGGCCAATCATCCCTTACTTCACTTAATCCGATAGATAATGCACCGCCTGCTTTTCCATGGTGTAGTGCTTCATTGTGATCCCAGGTTATCCAGGTAAGCTTTGATGTTTCCGGATCATTATACAGATAATAGTTCTGAGACATTTTTCCATAAGAATCCCAATTCTGAATCGTTGTATTAGAAGCCAACCACATAAGAAAGATGTCCGTTTGAAAAATGGATTCAAGTTCATTTCGCCAGGTGTCAGGATCCGAAATACGATTATCGCTATGCAGCGCATCAAACATGGCCAGTATATCATTCCAGTCAGAATCGTCCTCATTTGTTTTTTTGGAAAAAGACGCTTCAGAAAAAGATCCCCTGGCAAATGTTGCTCCTCTACCTTCCGGCTTGTATAAATTTCCGTCATCACTGGTAAACTGGGTTTCGATAACCGTATCGTCCACTACTTCAACAGAAGTGTATATTCCCCAAAACTGAGGCCCATCACCGTGATCCAAATAAACTCTATAGAAAGCCGTATGAGCTGCTGGAACATCAGCATCACGAAAAATATCTGCCGAGACCTTTTCTCTTATTAAAGATGGATCCATGGCATTTGAAGACAGGCTAAGCTGCTTAAATCCGTAAAAACGTTGATTGTCAATCTGGGGATAATCGTCTTCATATTCATCAAAATCTAACTTTAAGGGTATTTTCCATTTTCCACGGTGCCAAGCGAACCCCAGTGATGAATTTCCTTTAAATCGGATTCCTACTTTATACCACTGTTTTTCCTCAAAAATTAAATCACAGGGCACCCAAATGGGATTCTCATCAGCAAAATCACCCGGCCTTTGCCCTCCTTGTCCAAACGGCCCCCAATTTGCCGTCATATCATCCATCATTTTCTTCCAATTTTCTTTTGAGATCACCACATCGATCCGGTTTACCTTATCTAGTGGAAAAACAATCCCATAATTTAGCTCACCGCCCTTGCCATGAGTTTCATCCGTCCAATCCGGTGTATCGAAGTTTGGGTCATCTACCTCTTCAGACTTTTTATCCTCACAAGCAAATATCAAAAAAATAATTAAGATAACTAATAATGATGATGATTTGATTTTCATTATTTTTTTACCTCAAGGAAGTTCCGCCACTTGCAATATTTTCAAATCATTTAAGCAATGATTTAACGATAATTCCTTTCCAGCAGGAATAATGAATGCACCACCTGCTGAAAATGAATAATTTTTGTCAAAAATCAATTCGCAACTACCCTGCAATACAAAATTGAAAAAAAACTTTCCTTCTAAGTTTTGACTGAATTGATTCTTTGGATGAATCACACTGGCACTCATCATCCCATTGGTTGCTTCTAATATTCCCAATTCGCCACTTTTTCCAGAATTGGCTTGGTAATGTAAAAACTTTTGCCCGCTAAACAATCGATCCGAATCCACTGTTTGCGATGGTAAAGTAATGGAATGATCCCTCCCTGTCATGTGTGTGGCAGGGCTGTTGATTTCTATCACTTCCATTCCTGTTGAACTCTCTAACACACGGTGACGAATCCCAGGCGGTTGAAGGACACAATCACCCGATTTCATTATTATTGATTCACCCTGATTTTCATAGACCACTTTTGCCCAGCCTTTATAGCAATATATCATTTGAAACCTGATTTGGTGAAAATGGACATAATCTTCAACCGGACCACTTTTGGTAATTCGAATATGGGAAGCGCCAAATCTTCCGTTTTGCTTTCGAATGAGATTACGATACTCCATACCTACTCGACCGATGACCCAATCTGAATCATCGCTCAAATTTGTCATTTCGAAATCATGCTGAGCAGAAGGCATTTCCAGTGGTGGATCAAGGTCCACGGTTTCAATAAATAAATCTTCCGTGGAACCTTCATTGATTGCATGATAATCTGGATAAGGGCCTGTTTCCTTTTTGACTAAACGAATATACCGATCATGGTTTTCAATGTCGGCTATAGACGGATCTTCGGCTGGGTAAATACGGTGTAGGCGAAATTCATTTTTTTCTGTAAAGAAATCAAGCGCTTCTGCTAAATCATCGCAGGGTACAATAAGAGATTCGACGATATTGGAGTTCATGACTCTTTCTTTAATAAATGTATATCTTCAATTAAACGATTGACCTCATCAATATTATTATCACTAGATTTTTCAACCTCATCACAACTAATAAATAAAAATGTGATTAAAAAGACAGAAAAATGAGTTCGATTCATAGGTGCACCTTTTCAAGTTTACTTATTTGACATTATACAAGGAGTAGAAGTTAATTTCAATTTCAATATTTCATATGTTTGAACTATCTATTATTGTAATTTTCCTTGGTAAGGGGTCATAACAAATCTTTTTATTTGTTGTGTAATCGTAAATCTTTTTTTATTAATGATAGGAGTAAATCCATGTTCAAAAAGTCATTTATCATTAGTGTATTTTTAATTTTGTTTTTAATCGGTTGCGAAGAAAAAGTCGATACACCATTTACAATCGATTATGAAAAATATGAGTTAGATAATGGACTGACCGTCATCCTCCATGAGGATAAATCAGATCCCATTGTAAGTTTGGCTATTCAATATCACGTTGGTTCAAACCGTGAAATTCCTGGACGAACCGGTTTTGCTCACCTTTTTGAACATATGCTTTTTCAGGAATCTCAGCACGTGGGCCAAGATCAATTCTTTAAAAAAATTCAAAACGTCGGCGGAACACTGAATGGGGGTACAAACAAAGACGGCACCGTATATTATGAAGTTGTGCCCAAAAATGCCTTAGAAACTATAGCTTGGTTAGAATCAGATCGCATGGGGTGGCTTCTATCTACCGTAACACAAGCTGCTTTTGAAAATCAACAAGAAGTTGTACAAAATGAAAAACGCCAGCGTGTGGATAATCGCCCTTATGGTCATGCGAACTATGTCATGATTAAAAACATGTATCCAAAAGACCATCCATATAACTGGACTACCATCGGTGAATTAGAAGACCTCCAGAATGCGACTTTGAAAGATGTGCGGGATTTTTATGAAAATTGGTACGGGCCCAATAATGCAACCATGGTGATTGCCGGTGATATCAATAAAAGTAAAGTGAAAAAACTGGTTCAAAAATACTTTGGTGAAATCAAACCCGGTCCGTATCATGATAATCCGGAACCTCAACCTGTGAAATTATCAGAAACAAAAAAGGTGTTTCACGAAGATAATTTTGCTCGTTCTCCACGTTTAACTATGGCCTTTCCTACCGTGGATCAACTCCATTTTGATGCTCCGGCATTGGAATTATTAGGCCAGTTGCTTGGTGATGGGAAAAAAGCTCCCCTTTACAAGGTTATTGTAGAAGAAAAAAAATTGGCACCAAGCCTTTTCTCCTATAGTAGAACCCAGGAAATAGCAGGGACCTTTAATGTAGTCGTTACAGGATTCCCCACCACCAATTTAACGGATGCGGAAAGCGCTGTTCATGAAGCATTTCAAAGATTTGAATCCGATGGGTTCAGCGCTGAAGATCTGGATCGGTTAAAAGCCAAATACGAAACAGGATTCTACCAAAGCATTTCTTCTGTTCTGGGTAAGGGATTTCAATTAGCCCGATACAATGAATATTATGGTTCACCTGATGCGATTGCTGAAGACCTCCAAAGTGTTTTGGACGTCAATATGAGCGATGTAAAACGGGTCTATGAAAAATATATTAAAGATCAGAATTATGTGTTAACCAGTTTTGTTCCAAAAGGAAAAGTTGATTTAGTGGCAGAAGGTTCTGTTCTTTTCCCAATCCAAGAAGAAATGATCGTTGAAAATGTTGAAAAAGAAACAGGGGCGGGTGGAATAGAAGTGGCACAAATTCCTTCTACATTTGATCGTTCGGTTGAACCCGCTGAAGGTTCTCAACCTCAATTGAAGATACCAAAAATATGGCAGCACGATTACAATAAGGGTGTATCCCTATACGGTGCAAAACATGATGAATTACCCTTGGTCAGTTTTGGTGTCCAAATTGATGGTGGGATGCTCCTGGATGATCCCAATAAAATCGGTGTGGCCAATCTCATCACTGATATGATGATGGAAGGCACAGCTAATAAAACACCGGTTGAATTGGAAGAAGCCATTGATGCATTGGGCTCCTCGATTAATATATATACAGGAAAACAATCCATCAATATTGAGGTGAGCAGCTTGAAACGAAATTTTGATGCCACACTCGCTCTTGTTGAGGAAATTCTGTTCGAGCCAAGGTGGGATGCAAAAGAATTTGAGCGAATTAAACGGGAAACATCTGAATCTATAAAACGTCGATCTGCAGTACCATCATCTATTGCATCAAATGTCTTCAATAAGTTGAATTATGGCAACCATATTTTAGCTCATGAAACAATTGGTACTGTTTCATCAGTGGAATCGATTGGTTTAAATGACCTAAAAAACTACGTTCAGGATAACTTTTCGGCACATCTAGCTACTATTAGCATAGTGGGAGATATTAGCCGTAGTGAAGCTGTGAGAGCCTTTAAAGGCCTGGTAGAACGCTGGGATGTGAAAGATGTAACATTCCCAGAATATAACATGCCCGAACCCAATAGAATGGCAAAAGTTTATTTTGTGGATGTCCCCAATGCAAAACAGTCCGAGATCCGTATTGGATACCTTGGTTTATCTCGTACTCATCCTGACTTCTATGCAACTTCTGTTATGAACATGAAACTAGGCGGAAACTTTAGTGGTGATGTCAATATGGTACTCAGAGAGGAGAAAGGATTCACTTACGGGGCACGAACTGGTTTTAGCGGTTCAAAATTTCCTGGAAAATTCACAGCTTCTTCAGGGGTCCGTTCAAATACAACGGAAGAATCGGTCAATATCTTTAAAAATCTAATGTCTGCTTATAGAGAACCTATTTCAGAAGAGGACCTGGAATTCACAAAGAATGTAACTTTAAAATCAAATGCTCGCCGATTCGAAACTCTTGGTGCACTTCGTGGAATGATCTCCAATATCGCAACTTATGGTCTACCCGTTAATTACATTGAAGATCAGGAAGATGTCGTTCGTAATATGAGCGTAGAAAGTCATAATGCATTGGTAAATAAATATATTCGACCAAATGAAATGATCTATCTAGTTGTCGGAGATGCTGCCACCCAGTTAGATGGTATGAAATCTCTTGGGTTTGGTGACCCGGTTTTATTGGACGTAAACGGTAATCCCATAAAATAATACAACCCTCATAAGACAAGTTATAAAAAACCCCCCACGTTCAGCGGGGGGTTTTTTATAACTTCAACTATGGACTTAATTAAATCTTTAAACGACTGGTCTTTTTTCGCCATCATTTTCATAGGCATATTCCTTGTTTTGGGCATTGCTGAATTGGTTCGAAAAATCATGATGAAACCACCGGAATCCACCCGAAAATTTGTACATATATTTGTGGGATTGATCGTATCCATTTGTCCATTATTATTTAAATCTAATCTTCAATTGATTACGCTATCTTCCTTGTTTATAATAATTAACGGATTTCTAATTAAGTCAAATAAAATTGCCAGTATGCATGTCACCACACGGAAGAGTTATGGAACAGTTTACTTTCCCTTTTCTGTTTTGATCCTATCTTATTTTTGGTGGGATAAGCCCATTTCATTTATCTTGGCCATATTAGTTATGACAATCTCAGATCCTATCGCCGCCATCGTTGGGAAAAAGGGTCAAACCGTTTATATGCCATGGCGGGATCAAAAAACACGTCGAGGTTCCTTAGCTATGTTTGGTTCTACCATGATTATTATCATGCTGGGAACTGATCTACTTACGAGAATCTACGGTGCTGCATTTTTTATTCCATTTCCCATTCTTATTGGCGTCAGTATTTTTACTGCCCTTTCTGCAACCCTAGCAGAATCCGTGAGCTATAGAGGGTCCGACAACCTATCAATACCAATCATTACTTTTTTATCCTACGAAATATTCCTTATTAACTATACTCATGGCACCCTAACGCAATTATTGCTCTGGTCCTTTCTTTCCCTGGTTATTTTCTCCCTCGCATGGAACCGTAAATCAGTTTCACCCAGTGGCGCTATCAGTGGATATATTATGGGTATTATCGTTTTTGGTGCAGGAGGTTGGCCTTGGATTATTCCATTGGTATTTTTCTTTATTTCTTCATCTATTCTCTCCCATTTGAGACATAAGCCCTATTCAAATAGAAATATCCTCCAAATTCTAGCCAATGGCGGTGTAGGTACCCTATTTGCTATCATCTATTTTTTTTGGCAATTCCCCCCAGCCATTGTTTTGTATTTGGGTGCAATAGGTGCAGCAACTGCGGATACTTGGGCGACAGAGATTGGTTTTTACTCCAAATCCAAACCCCGATTAGTGCTATCCAAACAAGTTGTACAACGAGGCATTTCAGGCGGCGTCACATTTTTAGGAATCACCGGATCAGTTTTAGGTGCCCTAATAATTGGCTTTTTAGGTGAAATAATTCTGCACATGAATGACTTGCTTCTCCCTTTAGCAATTGCTGGATTAACCGGTTCATTAACCGATTCCATTCTAGGAGGATATATTCAGGCACAATTCAAATGTTCTCTATGCAATGAACAAACAGAAAATCGTTATCACTGTAATACAAAATCTAAACTGATTTCGGGATCTAAATGGATCGATAATGATGCGGTCAATTTCATCAACACTATTGTTGGTGCAAACGTTGCATATTTTTTATGGATGAATTATGGATAGAGAATCTCGATATCAAAATATTCTGAAAATCGCTAAATATACCTTCGACGATTATCCAATGGACGAGATTGGAAAAATGGCCATTATGGCTACAATATTAAAGATGGAGTTCAGTGAATGGATATTCTGCGGGTTTTATCGTGTGATAAAACCAAATCTCCTTGAGATTGGTCCTTACCAGGGGAATATACTCGCATGCGGTCATATCGCTTTTGATCGTGGCGTATGTGGCACATCAGCTTCAGAGAAAAAAACTATAATCGTAGATGATGTTTCCACCTTCCCCGGTTATATTGCCTGCGATGAGAAAACTGTATCGGAAATCGTAGTTCCTGTCATAAAAAATGATGGTTTGATTGCAGTATTGGATATTGACGGGGATCAAATTGGACAATTCAATCGGATCGATCAACTTTTTTTGGAAAAGCTTGTCTGTTACATATAAAAGAAAAACCCTCTGCAAATTGCAAAGGGTTTTCTCATAAGACTGATGTCAGGTTGTGTTTAAATAACTTTATAAACGATCAGGCCAACCATAACAATGAGAGATACGAAAATAAGGGAAACACCCATATTTCCTTTTTTGATTTCTTCCCACTCGTCAATATCTGTTGAAAGCCAGTCGAATACTTTCAAAGAAATACCAACGCCTAAACCAAAACCGATGGCTGCTGTAATCGCCCAAAGTAAAGAACGACCATATTGTGCAAACATGCCACCCCAACTGGTAGGATCTAACATTTTTCCTCCTTTTACAGTGTTTGAATTGAATCTTTGATCAAACGCATAAATCCTGCTGTATCAATTTTACCATCCGTCAATTGACGAATATGTTCAGCAGATGCTTTTGCAGTGATAATTGTATTTTGTCTGGAAATAGGTATCGTAACCGTTACTTCCGTATTCCCTGGTACAATGGCAGTGTATCCAGGTTTTTTCTTCGCAAAAGATTCTTGATGATTGATAGCCTGCCCAACGGATATGAAGCCCACAAGCATTACCATTTCGAAGTTATTCCGAAGGCTTTGCATCTCAATAGAGAATTGGTATGAACCATCTGCATTTTTAGTAAGTGCCATTTTCTTTTGATCAACCGATACACGATAGTATTTACATGTACTGGAAACCTTTTTATAAAATGCATAGTTTGCGAATGCAAATTGGGAACCCATCAAAAGGATAACCATTATTGCGAGAATTTTTTTAGTGTTCATTTATTTACCATATATTATCATTAAACAGCCGCAATTTTACACGAGTACTTGTTCTTGTGTCAAGCCTGAAATACAATTGTACCGTTCTTTATCACTAGTTTAATTGGATGGTCCGAAACATAGTATGGAATATCCAACAAAGAATCTAAATCCCAGAGAATAAGATCAGCCTTTTTTCCCACTTCAATTGAACCTATTTCATTTTCCATTCCCAATGCTTTGGCGCCATTGTAAGTTACCGACTGAAATGCTTCTTCTACAGTCATTTCCATATGCATACATGCTAATGTCATAATGAAAGGCATAGATTGAATATGGGAACTGCCAGGATTAAAATCCGTTGCCAAGGCTACAGTAACTTTATTATCAATTAATTTTCTTGCTGGCGCATAGGTCGATTTGCCTAAGAAAAATGTTGTGCCAGGAAGCAATGTAGCTACTACATCATTATCAACAATTGATCTGATTCCGATTTCACTCACAGCCATAAGATGATCAGCCGAGAAAGCATTTATTTCTCCCGCTAATACGGCCGCACCAGAATCCACAAATTCATCAGCATGAAGTCGTGGTTTCAACCCGTGTTCTCTACCTGTTTCTAATATGCGCCTCGATTGGTCTACGGTAAAATACTTATCTTCGCAGAATACATCATTAAAAATGGCCACCCCCTGATCGGTTACTGCTGGTATCATTTCATTGCAGATCAAATCAATATACGCGTCATGATCATTAGAAAATTCTTTTGGAAAAGCATGGGCGCCCATGAATGTAGGCACCATATCAATTGGATGATTTTGATTCACCTCATCGATCACTGAAAGAGATTTTAATTCTGAATCTGTATTGAGGCCATAACCAGACTTCGCTTCAATCGTCGTCGTACCTACTGCAATGAATCGATCCATTCGCTGCATAACTTTTTCAACCAATGCTTCCTTTGATGCATTTCTCACTCCCTCTACACTGGATATGATACCACCACCCTTTTCAGCAATCTCTTCATAGGTTGCTCCAGCCAACCGCATCCTATATTCTTCATCTCGTTTATTGTAAAACACAGGATGGGTGTGTGAATCTACGAATCCGGCTGTAACCATCTTTCCACCACAATCAATAACACGGTCTCCATTTCTATCACTGATAGAAGATATCTTACCATCTTCTATGCATAGGGATGAATTTTGGTATCTTTCCACCCCCGCCGAATTGGCAGTGACAAGCTCTCCTATATTAGTCAATTGAAGTGAATTAGACATTGACCATTGGGATATCTAAATCCCAATCCTTAGCATTGTGGATTGCATCTTCATATCCTGCATCTGCATGACGAAGGATCCCTGTTCCCGGATCATTGGTCAAAACACGTTCCACTCTTTTTTCCATCTCAGGTGTTCCATCCACACAGATAACTTGCCCAGCATGGAGTGCTAATCCCATGCCAACACCACCACCCTGATGAATAGAAACCCAAGTCGTCCCGCTTGCAGTACTAGTAAGGGCATTTAATAAGGGCCAATCAGCAACAGCATCTGAACCATCTTTCATGTCTTCAGTCTCACGGAATGGTGATGCAACTGATCCACAATCTAGATGATCGCGTCCAATGACAATAGGTGCTGATAATTCTCCACTGGCAACCATCTGATTTAAAGCTACACCGAACTTCGCTCTTTGGGTGTAACCTAGCCAGCATATACGCGAAGGCAATCCTTGAAATTGGACCTGTTCTCGCGCCATTGTGATCCAACGTGTTAGTGTCTGATCTTCTGGGAACATTTCTAATACTTTATCATCGGTTTTATAAATATCTTCCGGATCGCCTGACAGCGCCACCCAGCGGAAAGGGCCTTTACCTTCACAAAATAAATCTCTTACATATGCTGGTACAAACCCCGGGAAATCGAAGGCGTTTTTTACACCTGCCTTCTGTGCTTGTCCACGTAGGTTATTTCCATAATCGAATGCAATGGCACCCTGTGCCTTCAAATCCAATATTCCCTGGCAGTGCTCTGCCATAGCCCGATAGCTTTCTTTGATATAGCGATCCGGATCGGATTTACGCAAATCCAGTGCTTCCTGATACGTCATCCCATTGGGTATATATCCATCCAATTCATCGTGAGCGGATGTCTGATCCGTCACTATATCAGGAACGATGCCTAATTCAGCCATTTGGGGCACAATATCAGCCGCATTCCCTTTCAGGCCAATGGATAGTGGCTTTTTGTTCTTTTGGGCATCTCGAGCTAAAGAAAGGGCATCATTTAAAGATTCGGTAGACATATTCAGATATTTCGTTTCTAGACGCCTTTGAATGCGAGAAGGATCAATCTCAATACAAATGATCACACCATTATTCATGGTTACCGATAGGGGCTGAGCGCCACCCATCCCGCCGAGACCGGCCGTTACAACCAACTTTCCGGTAAGGTCGGAATTGTAATGTTGTTTCGCTGCCGCTGCAAATGTCTCATAAGTACCCTGTAAAATGCCCTGTGTTCCTATATAAATCCAAGATCCGGCAGTCATTTGACCATACATCATGAGGCCCTGCCTATCTAATTCATTGAAATGTTCCCACGTAGCCCAATTAGGGACAAGATTTGAATTGGCGATCAAGACTCGTGGCGATGTAGAATGGGTTTTTAGTATTCCCACTGGCTTCCCGGATTGAATCAGAAGCGTCTCATCCTCATTCATCCTTTTTAATGAATTGAGAATAGCATCATAGCATTTCCAGTTTCTTGCTGCTTTTCCTTTTCCTCCGTAAACAACCAGTTCATTTGGATTTTCCGCAACATCCGGATCGAGATTATTCTGGATCATGCGAAAGGGCGCTTCGATCTGCCAATTCTTACAAGTAAGTTCAGTGCCACGAGGGGCTCTTATGGTCCGATTCGACATTTAACTAGTCCTTTTCTATAGTAATAATATAGTTAGAAATTTAATCAATGCCTGACTTACTCCATAACCTTACCACAGCATCAACTGCTTTGATAAAGGAATAGTTATTCTCTACAAGAAGCGGTGTGAAAATTAACCGCGCGGATACAGTATCTTTTTAATCGACCTAAAATAGCGCGGATTCTGAGCCATTACATTATAAGAGAAAAATGAGATACCTTTGAAACGTGTTACGCGGGTATATTTCACTTTATCCACCACCTGCCGTGCCGGTTGGTTATAGGTAGCGATCCCCATTACGATTTTCTTTCGATACTTGGAAGGAAGATTATCATACATAATATCAATATTGTCAGCAAATTCTTTTAAGTTTTTTGTATAATTCATCACCACCGCTTTATCCAAATAACCCGCCGCTAGCCACACGTCCCATTCCTGGTAATAGCGTTCCCTCGCCTGGTAAAGGTTTGGCTTAACTGCAGCAGTCAATTCTACTTCCGGCCGAACTGTTTCAATGAGATTTTTAGTTTCACGAACTAATTCTGTGATTGCCTTACGACGATAATCATTCCATTCCGACATACTATCCGGTGGATTCATACCATTATACCTTCGGAAATAGGCAATGGCCCCAGGATTTTGGCCATATTCAGAATCATGAAAGCGAACATAATCTAAGTGTAAACCATCCAATTCATAATTTTCAATCAGATCTCTAAACACAGTCAATAGATAAGAATTTACTTTCGGATGATTGGGCGAAAGGTAAAATCCCTCATTCCCATTTTTCCCACTATTAAAATTTTGCATTTCTTCTAAAATATTCAGTTGCATCTGTTTATTTTGATCGATCCACTCCGGATGAGAATAAAATAAATGATCATTTTGAACCGGTTTCAAACGGGATGACCAGAGTAAATACGTATTCACCCAGGCATGCACCCGGATCCCTTTTTCTTTTGCCCTAGGAATCAAATATGCTAGGGGATCAAAATTCGCATCATTAATAAGATTAGATTTTGGAACGATCATCGAATTATAATAAGCGTCACCCCTGCCACGCACTTGGACAAAAATATGGTTGAACCTATTCAGAGTAGCAAAGTTGATCATCTGGTTGATAGTGGACTTACTAGTAAGTGTATTACGAACTACCCATAGATATCGTTGCTCAAATTCACCCTTTTGTAATAAATCGGATGCCCAGTTCAAGGAAAAAAGAAGGGCAACGGAAACCGCTGCCCTTAAGAAGAATAGTTTGGATTGGTTATTCAACGAATTATTATTCGGATACTTCAGCCACTTCTACTGCATCAGCATGTTCAAAATCAACAAATTCTATCAAAGATACAGATGCACGATCGTTATCACGGAAACCAAGCTTAATGATTCGGGTATATCCGCCACTCCGTTCAGCGTACAATGGCGCAATATCGTGTATCAACGAATGGACCACTTCTTTCCTCGGAAGTTTTTTAGCAATTTGACGAAGGGAATTAAGATCACCATTTTTTGCCTTAGTGATTAGGGGCTCAATAAAGGTTCGCAATTCTTTTGCACGGGAATCTGTTGTTTTTATTCGCTTGTGCTCGATAAGATTCGCAGCCAAGTTGCGCAACATAGCCTTTCGATGGGAAACACTTACACCAAGTTTTCGACCTTTTTTCTGGTGTCTCATGCAGTTTCCTTCTTTTGTATAGAATCCATTGCAGCACCAATTGCGACACCTAAAGCTATACCTAAGCCTACATTATCCATAGCCACACCAATTGCAACACCTATAGCAATTCCAATCCCAATTATATTACCTGGTTTTTTCTTCATTTTTTTCTTTTTTAATCAAACTTCTAGTTTCAAATATTTATCTACATCCATGCCGAAGCTGATACCCATTTCGTCTAGTTTTTCAACTAGTTCTGTTAGGGACTTGCGACCGAAGTTTTTGTACTTCAACATTTCGCTTTCTTCCTTGCTAACCAATTCATAGATGTATTTGATGCCGGCAGCCTGAAGACAGTTATGACTACGAACGGACAGTTCCATTTCATCAATAGTTAAGTTTAGCAAGTTGCGTATCTTGATTACTTCTTCGCTAATTTGTTCAGTCACTTCCAAAACTTCGGGTTTTGCTAACGCTTCTACTAAGCGAAGATGATCTATCAATACAGTGGCTGAATAACTGATCGCGTCCTGGGGAGTAACAGATGCATCAGTTTCCACCTCAATATTAAGAATTTCGATAGGATCTTTTGCACCGGGAACAGGTTGAACATTGAAAGCTACTTTGGTTACGGGATTGAAAATACTATCAATTGCCAATGTTCCTATTGGCGCATTGGGTAACTCATTTTCTTCTGATGGAACATATCCTTTGCCCACACCGATTCTAATTTCAAGCTCGATCGCACCTTTGGCATTGATTTCGGTGATATAATGATCAGGGTTTAATATTTCAAATTGACTAGTGGCAGCTTGAATATCTGCAGCAGTAAAAACACGTTTCCCTTTTAAGCTTATTTTTACGTTATCAACTTTTGAATCAGACAATTTGAAACGAACACCTTTGAGGTTTTGAACAACATCCGCCATATCATCTTTTACACCAGAAATTATTGAAAACTCATGAAGAACACCTTCGATTTTTACGTTGGTAATTGCAGCACCTGGTAAGCTAGTAAGCAATACACGGCGAAGTGCATTCCCAACAGTAACGCCGTAACCTCTTTCCAAGGGCTGAATGCTGAATTTACCATAAGTGCCTGTAAGAGATTTATCTTCTGTTTTTATTTTTAAATCATATCCTTTAGCCATAAGATTCTATTTTCCTATATTTATTTTGAGTAAAGTTCCACTACCAATTGCTCATTTACTGTAAGTGCCATTTCATCCCGTTCGGGAACAGCTAAAAAAGTACCAGTCATTTTAGCCTTGTCCAGTTCTAACCAGGGAAGTTCAATATCACCTTTTATTCTTTTCATAGAATTCATAATAATGTCCATTTTTTTTGAACGATCACGAACATGAATGATGTCACCCGGTTTTACAGAAGAAGAAGGATAATTGCACTTCCTGTTATTGAGCAAGAAATGTGCATGACTAACTAATTGGCGGGCTTGCGCGCGCGTTGAAGCCAACCCAAGACGGTAAACAACATTATCTAACCTGCATTCAAGCAATTGAAGCAAATTGGTTCCGGTTTCACCTGTCATTTTCTCTGCTTTATGAAAATAATTCCGAAATTGGCGTTCCAACAATCCATACATTGCCTTGATTTTTTGTTTCTCCCGCAATTGAACGCCATAGTTAGATGGACGACGACGGCGTTTTGCACCATGTTGTCCAGGTGTATATGGTTTTTTATTTAGGAGCCTGTCATACTTGGGATTACCAAAAATATTTTCCCCAAATTTTCTGACTAGCTTGCCTCTAGGTATACTTGATTTTGCCATTGATATCTCTTTTTTTAAACACGTCGCCTTTTTGGCGGACGACAACCATTATGTGGTAATGGTGTAACATCACGGATAGAAGTGATTTCTAATCCAGCAACCGATAATGCCCTAATCGCTGATTCACGGCCGGATCCTGGACCTTTTACTTGTACCTCTATTGTCTGCATACCCATAGAAATGGCTGCTTTTCCTGCCTTTTCCGCTGCCAATGTAGCCGCAAAGGCAGTGCTTTTTCTTGACCCTTTAAATCCGCTTGTTCCTGCTGTTGACCATGCCAGGACATTTCCGAATTTATCCGTTAAAGTAATATGAGTATTATTAAACGTAGCCTTTATATGCGCAACACCGGCAATATCGACCGACCCTTTTTTCTTTTTCTTTATATTTTCTTTAGATGGTTTATCCAATGATTTACCTACACTTTCCTACCAAGTCCAATTGTACGACGTTTGCCTTTTCGGGTTCTAGAATTTGTTTTGGTTCTTTGTCCGTTTACTGGCAATCCCCGACGATGCCTTAACCCTTGGTAACAACCAATATCTCTTTTGCGCTTAATATTCATAGAAACTTGAGTACGATGCTCACCTTCCACTTTAATTTCAAGCGCTGTTATAGCATCTCGAATAGATGCCACTTTATTATCTGATAAATCTTTTACTCTTGTTTCCTTATCAATTTTTGCATACTCACAAATACGATTTGCTGTAGTTAATCCAATTCCATGGATATAACATAACGAATAGGCAATTTTTTTATCGCGAGGAATATCTACACCTGTTATACGCGCCACAAAACTCTCCTAACCTTGTCTCTGTTTATGTTTTCGATTTTCACAAATCACCCTTACTACACCTTTGCGGCGGACAATTTTGCATTTCGCACAAATCTTTTTAACTGAAGATCTTACTTTCATGACGCTTTACTTATTTCTATAAGTAATTCGACCTCGATTTAAATCATATGGTGAAATTTCTAATTTCACCACGTCACCCGGTAAAATTTTGATAAAATGCATCCGCATTTTTCCACTAACATGAGCCAATACTTCATGAATATTATCCCCAATTTCGACCTCAACACGAAACATGGCATTAGGAAGTGTTTCTTTAATGATACCTTCCACTTCTATAGCTTGTTCTTTAGCCATTCACTGCTTCTTTTTTGCTCAAGATAACTGGGCCATTAGAAGTGATTGCAATTGTATGTTCAAAATGAGCTGAAGCTTGTCCATCGACAGTACGAATCGTCCAGCCATCCGAATCGGTTTTTACTTCTTTGACACCTAAATTAATCATTGGTTCAATTGCAATACACATACCTTCACGTAGCTTATATCCCTGTTTTGGTAGTCCATAATTTGGAACCTGCGGTTCTTCATGGAGTTCGGTGCCAATACCATGACCAACCAATTCACGAACAACAGAATAACCAAATCCTTCAACATAAGATTGAATCATATGCCCAATGTCAGATACAAAATTACCTGGTATTGCTTCCTCAATTCCTTTTATAAGGGATTCTTGAGTGACTTTCATCAATTTTCTTTTTTCATCCGAAACGTTTCCGACTGCAAAAGTTCTAGCATGATCACCATAATATCCGTCTTTTTCTGCTCCGCAATCAATACCGACAATCTGGCCTTCCTGAAGTCGACGATTATTGGGTATTCCATGGACTACCTCATCATCTACGGATACACAAAGTGTCGCAGGGAAACCCATATATCCCTTAAAGGCGGGGCGAGCCCCGCAGGAACGAATAAAATCTTCCGCTTTTGTATCTAAATCGATAATTCTAGTACCAGCCTTTACGTATTTACTAAGCATTTCAAGTGTATCTGCTACAATCTGACAACTTGTACTGATTAAATCAATTTCGCGTTTGGTTCTTATGTGTACCATTACATTCGTCTCCGACCGCGGATTTTACCCTTACTTAAAAATCCGTCATAATGACGGCTCATCAGATGTGACTCTATTTGTTGCAAAGTATCCAATGCAACACCTACTATAATTAACAAACTTGTACCACCAAAAAATGATGCCAAATCATAACTCAGATCCATGGTTTGCATCAAGATATATGGAAATATTGCAACGAAAGCCAGGGCAAAGGATCCAGGTAAAGTTACCCGGGATAAAATATTATCTATATACTCCGCTGTTTTTTTCCCTGGGCGAATACCTGGAATAAATCCACCATGTTGTTTCATCTGCTGAGAAACCTGGATTGGATCAAATGCAATTGCGGTATAAAAATAAGTAAAAAATACAATCATCAATCCGAAAACGAACCAATAAAATGGATGGTCAAACGAAAACCAACGCATTACACTTTGCATGAATTCACTTTCACTAAAAAAGGTGGCAATTGTGCTTGGTATGAACATGATGGATTGAGCAAATATAATCGGCATCACACCTGCTGTATTAACTTTCAGCGGAATGTGAGTGGATTGCCCACCATAAACTTTTCGACCCACAACTCGTTTAGCATATGATACTGGTATTTTTCGTGTACCTTGTGTCAATAATACAACAAAAGCGATAACAGCAAACATAATACCAAGTAGGATCACTTCACTTAGAATATCACGGACTCCTTCACTGATTAGAGTAATTTCACTCACAATCACATTTGGAACGCGAGAAACAATACCAATCATTATAATCAAAGAAATTCCGTTCCCAATTCCCCTTTCTGTAATCCGTTCACCCATCCACATCAAGAGTATAGTTCCCGTCACCATACTTACCATGCCAGTAAAAATAAATCCAAATCCTGGATTAATCACTACCGATTGCCCTCCGGCAGACATGGAAGGTAAAAATACGGCTACAATACCATAGGCCTGCATACTAGAGATCAATACTGTCAAATAACGCGTCACCTGGGTAATCTTTTTACGTCCAGCCTCACCTTCTTTCTGTAACCGCTGGAAATAAGGAACAACGGTACTCATAAGCTGGATAATAATGGAGGCTGAAATATATGGCATGATACCTAATGCAAACAGGGTTGCCTTTTCAAATGCGCCTCCGGCAAAAAGATTATACAAACCAAATAGAGTGTTTTCCATTCCTTGAAAGGCAGCTGCCAATACATCCCCATCTATTCCGGGTATTGGAATATGGGCGCCAAGTCGTACACAAATTAGCACACCTAGTGTAAAGAGAATTCGCCTACGGAGTTCTGGAATTGCGAATATATTTTTAAATTTATCGATCATTGCTCAATTACCTCACCGCCAACTTTTTCAATTTTTTCTTTCGCTGACGCACTAAAACTACTGGCAGTAACCTTCAGCTTTTTCGTTATTTTGCCATCGCCTAATATTTTAATTGGTCGCATTGAATATTTCACCAGTCCGTTCTCCTTTAAGACATTAGCATCAATCGCGTCTATACCGAGATTTTCTAGTGCAGAAACATTCACTAATTGATATTCTTTTTTGAATAGAAAATTTGAAAAACCACGTTTTGGAACACGGCGATGCAGAGGCATCTGACCACCTTCAAACCAAGGACGATGTTTTGATCCAGAACGAGAATGATATCCTTTTTCTCCACGACCGGCATTTCTCCCAAGGCCAGAACCATTTCCACGTCCTACACGTTTTTTACTGTGCGTAGCGCCTTTTTGTGGTCTTAATTCACCTAGTTTCATTAGTTTTCTTTAACCTGCACTAAATAATCTACGCGATTGATCATTCCCCTCAACACTGGCGAGTCCACATGTTCTACGGTATGATTAATTTTTCTCAAGCCCAAAGCCTTTAAAGTGGCTTTTGCTTTCTGCTTATATCCGATAGGACTTTTTATCTGTGTAATCTTTATTTTTTTTTCTTTGGCCATAATTAATTAAACACTTCTTTAATTGTTATTCCTCGTTTACTGGCCACACTTACTGCATCTTGTAAATCTGTTAATCCTTTCATGGTTGCTTTGGCTAGGTTTAAAGCATTGTTCGACCCAAATCGTTTTGTCAAAATATTTTGGATGCCAACTTGCTCCATTATAGCTCTTACACCACCACCAGCAATAATTCCAGTACCTGGAGCAGCTGGTTTAAGCATCACTTTACAAGAACCGAACCGAGAAATAATTTTGTGAGGAATAGTTCCGTTAACCAGTGGTATTTTTTTAATATTCTGCTTTGCATTTTCCTTACCTTTATTAATGGCAGACATAACTTCACCGGCTTTTCCTTGACCAATACCAACATGGCCATTTCCATCTCCAACAACTACCAAAGCACCAAAACGAAACTTTCTTCCACGTGAAGTTACTTTTGATACACGTGTTACACGTATAACGGTTTCTTCTTTTAAATCCAGTTCTGCAGGGTTTATCACAATAATATCTATCCTTTAAAATTCCAGACCGGCTTCTCTTGCAGCATCAGCTACTGCTTTTACCCGACCATGGTAGGGGTATCCATTTCTATCAAATACAACTTTTTTAACTTTATTTTTAAGTGCATTATTTGCAATGGCGGTTCCAACTATTGTACTGATTTTCATTTTAGAACCGGCTTTTGCTACTTCCTTCAACATATTTTTATCCATAGAAGAGGCCGAAGCCAATGTATTGCCGCTTAAATCGTCGATTACTTGAGCTCGGATATGATTACTTGACCGATAAACAACCAGGCGTGGTCTTTCCGGATTACCAATATTATTTCTTTTACTGCGATTGCGCCTGCGCTGATTTCGCAAATGTGTGGCAGATAATTTCTTCATTATGTATCAATGCCACCTACAGTTTTACCTTGTTTTGAACGCACATATTCATTTTTATAACGAATACCTTTTCCCTTATAAGGTTCAGGTTTACGGAATGAACGAATCTTTGCTGCAACTTCTCCAACCAACTGTTTATTTATTCCAGAAACTGTCACTTCAGATTTGTTAACTGTAATTTCGATTCCTTCTGGTGGTTCAAAATAAATATCATGGGAATACCCAAGCTTCAAAACGAGATATCTCCCCTGCATATTGGCTTGGTATCCTATACCTCTAATCTCTAATTCTTTAGAGAATCCTTCCGAAACACCTTTTATGCCATTGGCAATCAATTGACGTGTTGTGCCATGTAATGAACGATGTAGTCGCAAGTCGGAAGGTCGTTCAACTATAATGGATCCATTTTCCTGTTTCACGGCCATATCTTTATGAACTAAAATTTCCAAACCACCTTTTGGACCTTCAATATCAATACCTACGCCATCTATACTTACTTTGACGTTTTCTGGAACTTCTATAATCTTTTTACCAATTCTTGACATTAATCCCTACCAAACATTGCACAATATTTCGCCACCCACACCAAGACGTTTAGCTACTTTATTAGATATCACACCTTTGGAAGTGGATAGAATTGAAATACCTAAGCCATCCAACACACGAGGGATTTGATTCTGTCCCACATATACCCGAAGACCAGGTTTACTAATTCGTTCGATTCCAGAAATAACAGCTTTTCCGTGATAATCATATTTTAGCAAAACTCTGATAGATGATTTCACGCCATTATTGATGAACATAAAATCTTCGATATATTTTTCTTCTTTTAATACAAAAACTATACGTTTTTTCAGATTGGAAGACGGGATATCCACAAATCGTTTATCTACTGCCATCGCGTTGCGAATTCGAGTGAGCAAATCAGAAATTGGATCAGTCATAGCCATATCATGTACCTATTACCAGCTTGCTTTTGTTACTCCGGGGATTTCCCCCTTCAGAGCCATTTCTCTAAAACAAATTCGACAAAGACCGAATTTTCTCATAAATCCATGAGGTCGACCACAGTTAAAACAACGATTGTATTCCCGTGTACTAAATTTTGGTTTTCTTTTTGCTTTTACAATAAGTGATTTTCTAGCCATTAAGCTGCCTCAACAATTTCTTCTTGCTTCATTGGTATTTCCCGCAAAGGAAGGCCCATTAATTTCAACAGCCAATACGATTCTTCATCTGTTTTAGCTGTTGTCGTTAAAGAAATATCCATGCCACGGATACTATCAATTTTATCATAGTCAATTTCAGTAAAAATTATTTGTTCTTTTACACCGAAAGAATAATTCCCAGTTCCATCAAATGATTTGAAAGAAAGCCCTCGGAAGTCGCGGGTACGCGGAAGGGCAATACTAATTAGCCTTTGCAGAAAATCATACATACGAGTCCCGCGCAGGGTAACTTTACATCCCACAGGAAATCCTTTTCTGATTTTAAAATTAGATATATCTTTTCGTGATTTCGTTACAACAGGTTTTTGACAAGATATAGATGTTAATTCTTCAATCGCACTTTCTAATTTTTTAGGATTATCCTTGGCATCACCAATACCCATATTAATAGAAATCTGAGTAATGTGGGGTACTTCCATAATATTACTGTATTTGAAGCGTGCCATCATGTCAGCTATGACTTCATCTTTGTATTTTTTACGAAGGGCAGAAATAAATTGTGTATTATTCTTACCAGCCATTAGTCTTAACCAATCTCTTCACCGGTTTTACTAGCAACACGCACTTTTAAACCACTTTCTAATTTTTTATATCCAATTCGTGTAGTACCACCATCATGGACAACCATGACATTGGAAACATGCAATGTGCCTTCCCTTTCAACGATCCCGCCCTGAGGATTTTCTTGAGAAGGACGTGTATGGCGCTTAATAAAATTGATACCTTCAACGATCACACGTTCTTTCTTTGGGAAAACATGTAGAACTTTTCCTTCTTCTCCACGATTATTTCCACTAATTACACGGACAGTCATTCCCTTTTTAATATGCATTACAGAACCTCTGGTGCCATTGATACAATTTTCATATATCCACTTTCACGAAGTTCACGGCCGACTGGGCCTAATACACGTGTACCACGCGGCTCACCGGCGGACGTCAATAACACGGCGGCATTGTCATCAAAACGGATGTATGATCCGTCAGATCGGCGTACTTCTTTTCTTGTCCTTACAACAACGGCACGGGTTACTTGCCCTTTTTTAACCATTCCACCCGGAATAGCTTGTTTCACCGTCGTAACAATAAGATCACCAATAGTAGCATAGCGACGCTTACTGCCACCCAAAACTTTGAAGCACATGACTTCACGGGCACCTGAATTATCTGCTACTTTTAACCTTGTTTCCTGCTGAATCACAACAACTATCCAATCTTTACGGATTCACGTATAATTTCTCTAACACACCAACGTTTTCTTTTACTCATTGGCCTCATGGGAATAATTCTCACAATATCACCCATTTTAGGTTTTACAGATTCAACATGCACCATATATTTTTTAAATCTTTTAACAAATTTGCTGTATACTGGATGTGGAATTTTGCGAGTCACCTGCACGACAACAGTTTTTTCCATTTTGTCGCTCACAACTTCCCCGATCATGCTCTGTCTATTTTTTCCAGCCATGATTAATTTTCACCCTTTGAATCACGCAAGCCGAGATTAAATTCTTTTTTAATTGTCTTTAACTGGGCAATTTCTTTTTTCAAATGCTTAATTCGAATTGGATCTTCAAGCTGCTGCAATGCTTTCTGGAAGCGTAAATTTTGCAATGATTCCAAATTATCTTGTAATTTTGTCTCAATATCGATCAAAGTTAAATCGTATAATTCTTGTCTTTTCATTATACTTCCCTACGACCAACAACTTTTGTTTTGATGGGAAGTTTATGCGCTGCGTTATGAAATGCTTGTTCAGCTCCTTCACGATCAACACCTTCAATTTCAAACAAAATTCGCCCTGGCTTTACAACTGCTACCCAATATTCCGGAGCACCTTTTCCTTTACCCATACGAGTTTCAGCCGGTTTTTTGGTTATAGGTTTATCAGGGAAGATACGAATCCACATTTTTCCTATTTTACGAACCACACGCGTAATTGCAATACGGGAAGCTTCAATCTGACGGCTGGATATCCAGCCAGCCTCCATAGCTTTTAACCCATAACTGCCGAAAGCTACATAATCACCACTTTTAGCCATACCTCTACGATTACCACGGTGATGCCTGCGAAATTTGGTTTTCTTTGGTTCTAACATGAATAATTATCTCGAGGATTCGCCATTACAAATCCAAACTTTAATACCAATAATACCGTATTTTGTATACGCTTCAGTTAAAGCATAATCTATATCGGCACGAAGGGTGTGCAAGGGAACACGTCCTTGTGCAAATTTCTCACTCCTCGCAATTTCATTACCACCTAAACGACCAGCAACATTGATTCGGATACCATCTGCACCCATTCGCATAGTAGATTGAATCACTTTATTAATTACACGACGGTAAGAAACTTTTTTTGTTAGCTGGTGAGCAATGTTTGAACCAACCAATGCTGCATCCAATTCTGGTCGCTTGATTTCCGAAATATTTACTTGAACATTTCTTTTTTCCCTCAATTTTTCATTCTGTTTTTCCGTAAGCTGTTTCATTTCATCTTTTAAACGGTTGACCTCTTCACCGCCTTTACCAATAACAATCCCCGGGCGCGCAGTATGAATAGTGATTGTCACGGTTTTTGTTGTACGATTAATTTCAACTTTTGAAATGCCGGCATTAGGCAACCGGGCTTTTATATATTTTCGGATTCTAGAATCTTCTTCTAATCCCAATGCAAAAGACTTACCTGGATACCATGTGGAACTCCAATTTTTCTTCGTTTGAAGCCTAAACCCTACAGGATGTGTTTTTTGACCCAATTCCCCTCCTCTAATTTTTCTTGTCAGAAACAACGATTGTCAAGTGACTCGTCGGCTTATTTAATCTTGAAATACGACCCATAGAAGCCGCACGGAACCTTTTCATGTGCGGACCCCCATCAGCATAGCATTCTTTAATATGTAATCCATCTGGATTAACCTCAAAATCCTGGGCCGTGTTCATCAAATTTGCTACAGCGGAACGTACTGTTTTTTCAATCTGAGTCGCTGCTTTCGCCTTAGAAAAATGAAGATAATTCAATGCGTCTTCCACTGCTCGACCACGGACTTCATCTAATACTATACGGATTTTCCTAGGAGACTGGCGAATATGACGTGTTATTGCTTTTGCTTCCATATTTGTTAATTTTATCTGTCACCAGAGTGTAATCTAAAAGTTCTTGTTGGGGAAAATTCACCAAGTTTATGTCCCACCATATTTTCATAAACAAATACAGGAATAAACTTATTTCCATTGTGAACTGCAAAAGTATGACCCACAAAGTCAGGGGTAATCATAGAACGTCGAGACCAGGTTTTTATCACCTGTTTTTTACCGTTTTCATTCATTTTTTCAACTTTCAACTGAAGTTTTCTATCTACAAATGGTCCTTTTTTCAAGGAACGGGGCATCTTATTTTCTCCTCATCACTATATGATCATTAGATTTTTTATTCTTTTTGCGAGTTTTATATCCTTTTGTTGGCTGTCCCCACGGTGAAACCGGATGACGACCACCCGAGGATTTACCTTCACCACCTCCATGCGGATGATCAACCGGGTTCATTACAACGCCACGTACAGTTGGACGTTTACCTAACCAACGACTACGCCCTGCTTTTCCAAATATAACCTGCTCATGGGATTTATTTCCAACTTCGCCGATAGTAGCTAAACAATTCTTCCGCACCTGGCGAATCTCACCAGAAGGCAATTTTAATGTCGTAAAATCACCATCGTGCGCCATGACTTGCGCTGCCACACCTGCGCTACGTACCATTTGGCCACCACGACCTGATTCTAATTCAATATTATGAACAAACATACCTGTGGCAATTTTATGTAAAGGTAATGCATTCCCAATTCGAAGCGGTGCATTATCACCCGAAATAATTTCGTCTCCAACTTTAATCCCAAAGGGTGCTAGAATGTAGCGTTTTTCTCCATCAACATAATATAGCAGCGCAATATTGGCTGAACGATTTGGATCATATTCAATTGAAGCAACTTTTGCAGGGATATCAAATTTATCCCGTTTAAAATCAATAATACGATAACGGCGACGGTGTCCACCACCACGATGACGGACAGTAATCCGGCCTTTATTATTACGACCACCGGACTTACGCAACGCAACAGTAAGATTTTTTTCAGGCGTATTTTTAGTAATATCTGCGAAATCGGGGCGAGTTGCAAAACGGCTACCCGGTGAAGTTGGCTTAAGGCTTCTTATACCCATTATTCTGCTACTTCCCCTCTAAGAAGATCAATTGAGTGACCTTCTTTCAACGTAATAATAGCTTTTTTCCAACTGGAGCGCTTTCCATGGGTACGAATTGTACGACCGCCACTTCTTACTGTCATTTGTTTGTCTTTACCCAATCGATTCATTGTGGCAACCTTTTTGACTGCAACATCAAATTTTTCTTCAACCGCTCGTTTGATTTCTATCTTATTCACACCTCTCATTACCTGAAAAGCATACTGCCGTTCCGTCGCCTCTTCAAGGCGGCTCATTTTTTCCGTAAATAATGGACGAATAATTGTTTTTTGGTACGACATTAAGATTTTACCATTAGCTGTTCGTTCAAAAATGACAAACCTGCCTCTTCAATTAAAAGAACTTCGCAGTCTAAAAGATCGTAGGTACTTGCGGAATTTGCCTCAACCACATACACATATGGAATATTACGGGCTGCCAAAAATACTTTTTCATCAAAAGAGGAAATCAATACAGTAACTTTTTTTCCTTCAAGGTTTAGTGCATGTAAAACTTTTACGAAATCTTTTGTTTTTGGTGAAGATACAGAAATTTCATCGACAACAACCAAATCCCCGCTACTAGCTCGATGGGATAATACAGAACGTCGAGCTAATCGTCTCATTTTCTTTGGTAATCTAGTTTCATATTTATGAGGTTGTGGACCAAATGTTATACCTCCACCTCTCCATATTGGAGAACGTATTGTACCAGCACGGGCAACACCCCTGCCTTTTTGTTTAAATGGCTTTTTACCGCCACCTTTTCTAGCAGACCGATTTTTTGAAGCATGAGTCCCTTGACGACTATTTGCCAATTCTGCCACAACAGCTTGGTGGACTACACTTTTATTTGGCTTAATTCCAAATACCGAATCGTCCACTGTTATGGTCGATCCTTTTTTACCATCTTGCTTTAATACATTTAACTTCATTTTCACTTCGTAATGTAAATAATCCCATTTTTAGCTCCAGGAACGGCGCCTTTTAATAAAATTTGATTATTATCCAAGTCAACAGAAACAATTTCAAGATTACGAACCGTCACATGCTTATTTCCATGCAGACCTGCCATTTTCATTCCTTTAAAAACACGGGATGGATCTGAAGCTTGCCCAATAGAACCAGCTGACCTTGGATGTTCCCGTTGACCATGAGTCTTAGGACCGCCACTAAAACCATGACGTTTCATCACACCAGTAAATCCTTTACCTTTCGAAGTACCAGCAACATCAACATATTCCCCTACTTTAAATAAAGAAACTCCAAATTTTTGACCGGTTTTGTATTCGTAACCTGTAACCGGTACAAATTCAGCTAAAACCCGTTTACTCTCAGTTCCAGCTTTATTAAAATGTCCATTCAATGCTTTATTTGAATGTTTTGGTTTCCTTTCTCCAAATCCTACCTGAATCGCATCATAACCATCAACGCTTTTATTTTTAACTTGAGTTACAATACATGGCCCTGCTTCTACAACAGTTACAGGGACAGCTTGACCATCATGATGATAAACTTGAGTCATTCCAATTTTTTTACCGATCAAACCGCGCATAATTAAACTTTGATTTCAATATCCACGCCAGCAGGAAGATCGAGCTTCATCAATGCTTCGACAGTCTTTGGAGTTGAATTTAAAATATCAACTAAACGTTTGTGTATTTTAGTTTGAAATTGCTCTCGTGATTTTTTATTAACAAAAGGGGAACGTAAAACGGTATAAATCGTCCTTTTTGTAGGTAAAGGTATTGGACCTGATATGATAGCACCGGTTGATTTAGCTGTTTTCACGATTTTCTCAGTTGATTTATCAATCAATGTATGATCATAAGCCTTCAAACTGATACGGATGGTTTGTTTAGCCAAAGCTATTCCTTTCTTATTCTACGATCTCAGTGACAACGCCAGCGCCAACTGTATGACCACCTTCACGAATGGCGAAGCGTAACTCTTTATCCATTGCGATTGGAGTAATCAATTCAACTTCTAGTTCCACGTTATCCCCCGGCATCACCATCTCTGTTCCTTCCGGCAATGTAGCTACACCAGTCACATCTGTAGTGCGAAAGTAAAACTGGGGACGATATCCGTTGAAAAATGGAGTGTGGCGACCACCTTCGTCCTTCTTCAAAACATAAACACTCGCCTTAAACTTCGTATGCGGCGTAATAGAACCTGGTGCAGCCAATACCATACCACGTGTTAGTTCTTCTTTATCCACACCCCGAAGCAATAATCCTGCATTATCACCAGCACGACCTTCATCTAAAAGCTTACGGAACAT
>JYMV01024952.1_pt1 | contig 29379 bp, 24 predicted proteins | sample 338911 | NCBI WGS metagenome assembly JYMV01 (sample SAMN03354496, study PRJNA234377) | hydrothermal vent metagenome | biome: Deep sea; feature: Hydrothermal plumes at the Eastern Lau Spreading Center, Western Pacific Ocean; material: Seawater | place: Tonga | collected 2009 | depth 2000 m m
CTCCCTGAAACTGGAAATAGTCATCCGAATCAAGAATATCGTGCTCGCGGTTATCCTGATTTTGATGCACGATTTCCACCGAACTCAAGCGCTCCCGCAACAAATTTATTTCCTCAGAACTCGTACCGTCGGAAGCATAAGCATGCCCGCCCCATTTCAAAAACACTTCAGTCAAATCGCCGCGAGTTTCCCAGTTTCCAGCGTCAATCAAAGGCAAAAGTCCGGTTCCGTATGCTCCAGGTCCGGAACTAAATACCCGTAATTCCGCCAGCCGTTTAGCGTTTTCCGCAGAAACTCCGGTAGACTTCAAACGCTCCTGATCAGAGAGCCATGCAGCACGTACCGGATTCATCTCTTCCGGTTCGTCTAGTTCGGCCAGGCGTTTTGGCACGGTTGAAAGCAGTCGCATCACGTCTCCGAAGGAGTCTCGGAACATTCCGGAAACGCGTAAAACCACATCCACCCGTGGCCTTCCCAAAACAGAAAGCGGCAATATTTCAAAATCAACCACACGTCCGGAAACAGGTTCCCAAACCGGTTCACATCCCCAAAGCGCCAAAGCCTGTGCGATGTCATCGCCGCCTGTACGCATATTCGAGGTTCCCCAAATCACGAGTGCAGTCGTTTTTGGGAATTCACCATGATCCGCACGGTAGCGTTCAATCAATTCTTCGGCCAACGCCTGTCCGCAACGCCATGCAGTCTGCGTGGGAATCACACGGGGATCGACTGAATAGAAATTCCGCCCCGTCGGCAAAACATCAATCCGTCCCCGCGTTGGCGCGCCGGATGGTCCCGGACTCACAAAGCGTCCTTCGAGGGCCAAAGCCAAACTGCGGGTTTCATCTGCACAACGCTTAAAACGCGGCAGTAGAGTTTCGTGGAGCCAGCGGCTGATTTCGGATGTAGGATGTAAGGCTTGCTTTCGGATTTCGGATTTTTTTGTTTGATTTAATGTAAGGCTCACTTCGTCTTTTATCCAATCTCTTGCTTGCTGTTCAATTTCGTCACGTTCCCGAATTGACAGCGTATCGAGATCAAAATCCGGTTCTTTGCCCAAAAGTGCCTGTAGCAAACCCGGACGCTCCACAGAGGGCATTCGCAGTAAACTAAGCAAAAAATCAATTTTTTTCTCGCCTTCAGGAAGTTGCCCAAAAATGTGCAAACCGGAACGAATTTGACTTTCTTTCAACTCACAAAGATGACTGCTAAGGGCGTTAAGTTGATCCTCATCTTCCGGAAGTTCCGCACTCCAATCGACGTGTTCCAGCAGATGCTCAATCTCGTGTTCGAGTTCGTGGGCGCGTTCAGGATAAAGCGTTTCACAGTGGGCGTGTTCTTCGAGCAAACGTTCGGCGCGATCCAGTTCTTCGTAAAGACCGGCACGGGTCAAAGGCGGGGTGAGGTGATCGACAATCACGGCGGACGAACGACGTTTGGCTTGCGCTCCTTCGCCCGGATCATTGACGATAAAGGGGTACAAATTCGGCAAAGTTTTCAAGGCAATTTGCGGAAAATCGTCAGATCCCAGAGCGATGCTCCGTCCAGGCAGCCATTCCAAATTGCCGTGTTTGCCAAAATGAATTACGGCATGTGCGTCAAAGTCCTCACGAATCCACTGATAAAACGCCAGATATTCCGGAGGCGGAGACAAAGCCGGATCGTGATAAATCGCCTGAGTCTGCAAACCAAATCCGCGCTGCGGTTGGATCCCGATGAAAATGTTGCCAAAACGCTTTCCGGCAACCGGAATGAAATCCGCGACTTCATGCGTCCATTGTTTGGCCAAAGTTGCTTGACTTTTTTCCGCCGGAAGGTCCGGTGCCAGAAGTGCGTCGATCATGGCAAACAAACGCTTGCGGGAAATGCCTTGCTCCGGCGTTTTGCCGTAACTCAATTCCGCATCATTGGTGATTCCTGCCTGCAAAATCCGGATCAATTCGTCGCCTGTTTCCGGAATTTTCGCTCCCAAATCTTCTCCGGTAGAATCGGACTCCGTTCCGGGGAAAAATGAAATACAGTACCCGCGTTTTCCCAAATCTTTTAGAAAAGCAATCACACTGGCCGGAGTATCAAGTCCAACTCCATTTCCGAGGCGGCTGTCTTTGTTTGGATAATTTGCCAAAATAATAGCGACCCGTTTTTCTGAATTTGCTGTTCTTCGCAGGCGCACCCAATTTGCGGTAAGCTCCGCCACATGTGCAATTTGCTTCACATCCGGAGCCAGACGTTTCGAATGGAACTCCAATTCCGGTGCTGCTTCCTGTTCCTGCTTAAAACCGACAACTGTGCTGAAAAGCCGTCCATCTGTTTCAGGAAGTACCACGGACATTGCGGCATTGGAAGCAGAAAAACCTCGTGGATTTTTCAGCCATGCTTCACGGTCTTCGGTTGAAGTTGGTACCTGAATCACCGGACAATTCAGTCTCTCCAAAAACGACAAGCGAGCTTTATCCCCCTCATCCATGCATCCAATCGAAAAACTCTGCATAGTCAAAATCGCGTCCGGAGGTTCTTTTTCCGCTTTACGCAGCAACTCTTCCTGTGCTTCCGGTTCACGCAACGAATAAGCGTAAAATCCCGAAACTTCAAGACCATGTTTTTTCAAAGCTTCGGTTAAAGCCTCAACCACAGCCATGTCGCCAGTTTGCTGCAGAGCACGGTAAAAGGTGATCCAAACTCGGCCGCTAGCTGATTTCTGGTTGCTGATTTTTGATTTGTTTGTTCTCCAGCCAAATGTTGGAACAATCACTGCTTCCGGAAAGTCCTTGGTTTTATTTTCCAGCAGCATTTCCACCGCCTCAGCCGCACGTTCCATGTTTTCAACTCCGCCTTCACGGAAATAGGTAAACATTTGACGCACCAGCGGTTCTGCGTAATCATTGAACTTCATTAACTCCGGATCCCATTCATCAGTTCCGGGCAGTACTAGAATCCGAGTTTTTGCACCGTGACTTTTTATGTGGAGGATTTCATCCAGCAGATGCGGAAAATAACCGTAACCGCCGTGTAGACGAAAAATTGCCAGCCTGGCTTTACACAAAACATGATCGGCATAATGTTCAGCTGCGTCAGGATGCTGGAGCGGATTGGCCTGCATCAAACGCAGTGTAGGGCTCGCTTTTTTCCGGAAACGCTTACCCCAAACCTGGGCCAGTCCGGAAAGCTCCGTATCGGCAGTACTGATGAATAAAATATCGGCGGGAGTTTGACGGGCGGAGTAAGGTCCGCTTTCAAAATTTTTTTCGGAGTCCAAATCTCCGGGTTTGGTGGCAACGCGGTGCATTAAATTCCTGGTATGTTACTTAATTGTTCCAATTCCAGTCCGGCTTACTTTTTCCCGGCTGCCACAAGGTTTCTTTTTCACCAAGGGTTTCTGTGACCCAACGTCCGGCGACAAAAAGGAAATCGGAAAGCCGGTTTATGTACTTGATGATTTCCGGACTCACCAAATCAAGCTGCTTGAGTTTGAGAATATCTCGCTCGGCTCTTCGACAAACAGTACGTGCGAGGTGCAAAAACGCATTTAGCGGTGTTCCGCCCGGCAGGATAAAACTTTTCAGCGGTTGCAGTTCTTCGTTCATTGCATCAATTATTTCCTCCAGCCATTCCGCGTCTTCGGCCTGTAAAGTGAGCTGTCCCTCGTACTCATCACCGGGAAGAGTCGCCAGTTCGGAGCCCATGTCAAAAAGTTTTTGCTGAATTGCTTCCAAAATCAGTTCCAGTTTGTCCCGCCGTTTTGATTTTTTCTTCTGCAAAAGAAAACTTAATACAATTCCGATGTTACTATTCAGTTCATCGACGCTTCCGTAAGCTTCGATGCGCGGATGATCTTTCGGAAGCCGCTTTCCCCCAACGAGCCCGGTCTGTCCGGAGTCACCGGTGCGTGTATAAACTTTTGTGATTTTTACCATGTTTTAGTTTTTGGGCAAGCTAATTTGTTTTCATTTGTTTTGCGAGCATTTGATAAGCTGGATCTCCAGAATTTTCCAAATTTCGTTTGAGACTGGCCTGATCTTCAGCCGATCTATTTTGACCAACTTTCTCTTTTCCCTCCCATCTTTCAACCTTCAATTCAAATCCTACAATCGCATTGACCATTTTTCGAATTTTTGCAACAGACCAGTCGGCTCGCCATGGCGACTCTGCACCCGCCTCATGTTCTATGGTCAATTGATCCACCAGTTTCATCAATTCTTCCTCATTTTCAATTTTCCGCAGCGTTCCAATTGCATGTACTGCTGTGTAATTCCAGGTTGGAACATTATCCTTTGCTGCATACCAGCGGGGAGAAATGTAACCGTTTGTTCCTACAAAAACCGCAATCGCGCTTTCTCCGTTTTCAAGTCCACTGGCATGTGGGTTTGCTTTTGACAGATGAAGGTTGAGTGAGTCATTTTCCGCATCATCAGTCAGAAGCTGCATTGGTAAGTGAGTCACTTGCGGGACTTGTTTGCCATTTGTCAGCAAAGTTCCAAAAGGATGTGCCTGCACAAAAGCCCGAATTTCTGCTGCGTCGTTCATCTTGAAGTCTGCTGGTATGTACATATTTTCCTTTTATAGTTTATTGTTGTTTTTCGAAATTAACTTATTCAAGCTAATCCATCCATTTCAAAAATTCACGTAAAGAGACAACCTCACCAACCACAATTACAGCAGGAGGTTCAAATCCGTGTTTTTCAATATCTGCCGCACAAGTTCCGAGCCTGGTTTCTAAAACACGCTGATCCGGTAAACTTGCCTCAGTGATCACTGCGACCGGTTCATCCGGAGAACGGCCGTTTCGCATCAGACGAGCTGCAATCACACCGAGATATTTCATTGCCATGTACATCACGATCACCGGTGATCCCTGCGCGATCGCATCCCAGTTGTGCCGTTCCGGAATATCGCCGGCCATTCCGTGTCCCGTAAGAAAAGTGACAGCAGAATTAAAATCACGATACGTTACCGGGATTCCGGCATAAGCCAAACCTCCAATTCCTGCCGAAATACCAGGAATAATCCGGAAAGGAATTTTAGCTTTCGCCAAATACAAAGCCTCCTCGCCGCCCCTTCCAAATACAAACGGGTCACCACCCTTGAGTCGCAAAACACACTTACCCTGCTCTGCCAATTCCACCAGACGTATAGAAATATCTCTTTGTTTTGCTGAAGGCTTGCCTCCACGTTTTCCGGCATATTCCAGTTTACAATCAGGTGCAACCAATTCCAGAATTCCTTTGCCAACCAGGGCATCATAAACCAGTACATCGGCCTGGCGCAGTGCATTTAAAGCGTGAAGAGTAAGCAATCCTGGATCTCCGGGACCTGAGCCTGCTAACCAAACCCATCCCGGTTCAAACCTTGGTAACTCAAAAGGAAGTGATTGCATAAATATTTTGCTCTGAAAAAATTGTTAAAATGCGTTAGAGTCATAAAATTACATCTTTTTCGTTTGTGACAGAATAACAGGATAAGCAAGATTTTTACAGCAAAGATTCGATTGCACCATGATTGAAAAACCTTCCGGTCCACTCCGGCGTGGCTGGACCACAGGAGCCTGTGCTGCTGCTGCAACCAAAGCCGCTTTAACGGCGCTGATCACCGGCGAATTTCCTGATTCTGTCAGCATAGTTTTACCCAAAGGTGAACAGCCGAAATTTGCGCTGTGTCACACAAAACTTGGAGCAGATGTTTCAACTGCAGCTATTATCAAAGACGCGGGTGACGATCCGGACGTGACACATGGAGCTGAAATCAGTGTTACTGTCAGGTACGGAATTCCGGGATCAGGAGTAGTTTTCAACGCAGGACCCGGAGTGGGGACAGTCACGAAAGCTGGACTTGCACTGGAGATTGGAGAACCGGCGATCAATCCTGTTCCCCGGCAAATGATGCGCGCTGTTGTATCCGAAATTGCTGAAAAATTTCATCATTCCGGAGATGTCGTACTGACGATTGCCGTTTCCGGTGGTGAAGAATTAGCGAAAAAAACGTGGAATCCACGCCTCGGTATTTTGGGTGGAATTTCGATTTTGGGCACAACCGGCATTGTCATTCCGTATTCCTGTTCCGCCTGGATTCATTCCATTCATCGTGGCATCGACGTCGCGCGCGCCAACGGCTTGCAACACGTCGCCGGATGCACCGGTTCTACCAGCGAAAAATTAGTGCAGAACCATTACGGACTTCCTGACGAAGCTATGCTTGATATGGGAGATTTTGCGGGCGGCCTGCTTAAATATTTCCGTAAACATCCTTTGCCTAAACTCACGATCGGAGGTGGATTCGGTAAACTCACCAAGTTGGCACAAGGTCATCTTGATTTACATTCCGGACGCAGCCAAGTGGATTTTAACCAGTTGGCAGAACAACTGAAGAGACTCGGTGCAAATCAAGAATTATGTGAGAAAACCAAATCTGCCAACACTGCGAACGAGGTTTTAAAACTGGCACAAAACGCGGGCCTGCCCCTTGCGGACAGAATCGCAGAACAAGCCTGCCTTGTTGTTCGAAAAGCATTGCGAAATACAGAAACTCATCTCAATATTCTAGTGATTGCCAGAACCTCCGGTGCGAATTCCCATGGAGAACTCGTTGGAGAGGCCGAAAACAATGCCTGAAAAACTTTTAATTCTGGGTGGAACACGCGAAGCCTACGATCTGGCTGAGTGCCTGGTTTCGCAATTTTCTCTGGAGATGTTGACTGTTATCACCTCGTTGTACGGAGCCACCAAACATCCGAGACTTCCAGCTGGAGAAGTTCGGATCGGCGGCTTTTCCGGAACTACCGGTACGGGCGGCAAGTCCGGACTGCAAAATTATTTGCTGCAGGAAAAAATTACTTTGCTGGTCAACGCTACCCATCCCTATGCTGCACAAATCAGTAAAAACGCACTTGCAGCGGCAACAGAACTGCAAATACCATTTTTGCGTTTGACCCGTAAGCCATGGAGTAAACAGACCGGTGATCAATGGATCGAGGTTCCGGATTTGACAGTTGCCGCTGAATATTTAAAAAACCAATTTGAAATTTCGAACACCAAATTATCAACGCCGACTGTTTTTCTGACAACTGGGAATAGAGGTTTAGAGTTTTTTCAGCAATGTAAAAAATGTCATTTTGTGGTGCGTACAGTGGATGTTCCGGAACTTGATGAATCCGTCACCAGGGTTTCCGCTTGGTCGGATGCAACTTTTTTGCAGAGGCGTGGCCCGTTCACTCTTGAAAGCGAACTTGCCCTGTTTCAGCAGCACAGGATAACACTTTTAGTCACTAAGAACAGCGGCGGTGATTCGACCTACGCAAAAATTGAGGCTGCACGAAAAATGAAAATTCCTGTTTTGATTGTGGAAAGGCCACAACTTAATGCCTTTGATGTTTGCAGTACAATTGATGAGGTGATGGACTATGTACTTAGACACATCACAAAATGATAAAATCAAGTTGAAAACTTGGACTTTACAGCTGATTCATCAGACCCAAATTCAGATAATAATATCTAACCCCGTATTTGTAAAACTCGAAATAGTGCCGGCAAAAGCAGTAAATCAGCAATCAGTGCTGAAAAAATGGAGATAACAGCAAGAATGCTGAAACGAGAAACTCCAACGTGACTGACCAGGATGAAGCAAACGAAGATGGTCATTAATATCAGCGTGGTGAAAACAATCGCCTGTCCGACTTCTTGGAGGGTGGCATGGATAGACTCAGAAATACTTGCTCCGCGGAGCAGGGACAGCCGGTAGTGTGTGATAAAATGAATCGTGTCATCCACAGCGATTCCAATAATGATCGGTGCGGTCATCAGCGTGGTGGTATCCAGTTTAAAGTCAAGCCAGCCCATCAGCCCAAACACTGTCAACATCGGAAAAGTATTAGGTAGAATTGCTACCAGACCAAGTTTCAGTGAACCGAAAATGACCACCATGATCAGCGAAATAATAATGAAGGCCAGCCCGAAGCTGCGTATTTGAGACCAGCTGATCGCGTCGAACACCCTAGCCCAGGCTCCAACTCCACCTGTTACCGTCGCCCTGAGTCCAGGGTAACGATCCTTGAGCGGGGCGAGAATTCGTTCAATTACCGGCTGGATAACGTTGAGCAGTTCTACCGACTTTTTTGAGCCGATGGTTTTCAGGGAGACGCTCATCCTCGCATTAGCATAATCCAGCGAAACCATCCGTTCCAGGTTTTCGTAATCTCCTCCTTCGATGAGTACCAAAAGCTGTGAGACCAGTTCCGGACTGTCAGGAACGGTATAGTTTTCTTCACGATTTTCCATCAGTTTGCGATGAGTCTGTTTGAGTTGGTTGTTCAGCGTCCAGTTGTGAGTAACCAGTTCCGGGTATCGAGTCTCAAGCCATTGCTTCACTGCTTCCAGTGCAAGAAGCACCTCAGGATCTCTGAATACACCTTCAGTTTCCGTTTCGAGCAGGATTTCCATGTTTCCGGTGCCGAGAAACTGCTCGTCCAGCAAGCTGATTGTCTGACGCACAGGCGAATCCTGCGGATAGTAATCCGAGAAAACCGTGTCGATTTCAATCCGCGTTATTCCTAGAATCAGCAGAAACCCGCCTGCAGCAAAAAATAGGATAACCGTCCTTGGATAACCCGAGCTCATTCCTTCAATACCCCGAAGCAAACGCTGTACGATCCGTAGAATCAGAGTGACTTTAGATTGTTTGGAAATTCTTGCAGGACGAGGAGGGAACCAGTTCAACAGAACGGGCAACACGATGATGGTCAGCATGAAAGCAAACATCACCCCGATACCTCCCAGCAGACCCATTGTTTGAATTACACGCAGCTTGATGAAAAAGAGGGACATGATACCGATTGCAGTAGTTATGCTGGTCAGCAGGCAGGCAAGCGCAGTTTTGCTGAAGACTGAGCGCATCACTTCTCTGTGATTTTGTCCCTGCTGATGAAAAAACAGGTACCCTGACATTACGTGTACCACATCGGCAATTGCAGCTACGCTGACCAGTCCGAAAGCAATGTAGAGCGAAAGGTCGATGGGCCAGCCAGTCCAGCCTGCCAGACCAAGAACGCCTACTATACTTGAAACGAAAATCAGGATCGGCCAAATCACCGCCCGCAGTGACCCCAGCAACAAATAAGTCAGTATAAGACTTAAGATGAGGGAAATGACCAGTGCTCTCTGATATTCAACAGCCCAGACGTCGAGTTGATAGGAAGCTCCCCAACTGGGATGCATGAAAACGAGATCCTTACTGAACCGTTCTTCACTCAGCAGGTTCCAGATCTTTTTTTCAAAATCTGCATAATCCTCCAAGCCATGCTTGACAAACTGCGCCTTCTGTTCATCTTGTTCTTCAAGCTCGTTTTCTGCAAAGCCTTTCAGCAGTTCAAGCTCATCCTCTACGAGCGGAACGGCATTGAAGTTAGTCCGCAACAACATCATGCCATACTTCAGGTTGTCGGAAACCAGAACACGTGGATACTCAGGTTCCTTGAGTGCCTGCACACGGAGCAACCTGCTCTGTTCCGGACTTGAAGGCAGTTCCTCACCGACAAAATCACGAAAACGGATGTTGTCTCCTTCAACTTCGATGTAGGTGGCATTGATCAGGGATTCCACTTCGCTCAAAAGTCCCAGTGAATTTTCCAGATCATCCACACCTCGGACGGCTTCTGCATCCAAGACATCGTGGATGTTCCGCAAAGCTCCCAGACTTCTCACTGAAAATAAATCGCCGTCGACTGGTCGGTAAACCATACCAAGAGTAACCGTGCCACCGAAGAGTTCCTTGATCCGGTCCAGAGAAATTTGAACCGGATCATCTTTACCGAACATATCGTCATTCGCCCAGGTGAAGGCAAAACGCGGTATGCCAGCGGCCAGAAAAGCCATCAGGATCATGTACATAAACAGCACCCACCAGCGCCAGGGACGGAGCCGTTCCGGCAAAACTTCAAAATAAAGATTGAGCCGGTGAATCAGGGAACTCATGCATCAAGTTTTTGGTGGCGGCATGACAACAGGTGTGTTGTGATGAGATTTGAGGGAAAATTTGAGCTCATGGTTTGAGAAATTCAAAAACAGATCAAAATGAAAACCAATAATTCTCCTCATTTTTTTACCGATTTTTTCTTTGGCCTTAACACATGCACATGTTGTGGATCATAAAGAGCACTGTCCCGGAAATTATGTTCATCAAAAACTTGACCGACTAAAATCAATGCGGTACGGCTGATTTTGGATTTACGCAGTTTTTCTCGAATATTTGCCAACGTTCCGTGAATGAACTGTTGATCCGGCCAGGTCACCCGATAGGCCACCACAACCGGACAATCCTTGCCGTAATGCGGAATCAGCTCATTCTGCACAAACTTGAGATTTCGTACCGACAAGTGAATAGCGAGGGTTGCCCCGATTGAAGCCAGCTTTGAGAGTTCCTCACCTTCCGGCATCGCAGAGGCGTGCATGGTGGTGCGGGTGGCAATGATGGTCTGGCTGATTTCAGGCAGGGTCAACTCCTGTTTTAATTCCGCAGCAGCCGCCGCAAATGCCGGAACCCCGGGAGTAACGTCATACGGAATTCCAAGTTCATCCAGCCGCCGCATTTGTTCTGCAGTGGCTCCGTAAATTGAAGGGTCGCCGGAATGCACACGCGCCACATCGTTTCCGACATCATGGGCTGTTTTAATTTCCGCAATGATTTCCTCCAAATTCAGCGGTGCTGTATCCCGCACCAACGCCCCTTCCGGAGCAAAAGCCACCACTTCCTTTGGAACCAGCGAGCCGGCGTAAAGACAAACCTGACATTTTGCGATTAAGTCCCTTCCGCGAATAGTGATTAAATCAGGCGCTCCCGGCCCTGCTCCAATAAAATGTACTGTCATTAGATTTTTGATTTAATATTTATGATTTTTGGTCATATCCACGTGGAGTATAAACCTTAACTTCTCCGTTTGGCAACTGCAGGCGGCGTGTTTGACTTGAGCCAACTAGAACTACCGTCAGCATATCAACTTGAGTTGGATCCAGGTTTTCCAACAAAACAACCTGAACTTTTTCTTCATCACGACCAAGGTTCCGGCCCAATATAACAGGTGTTTCAGCTGGTCGATGCTGCAACAATATCTCCTTCGCCTGAGCCAGTTGGGTGGTTCGACGTTGCGAAACAGGATTATAAAATGCAATCACAAAATCACCTTCAGCTGCGGCACGAATCCGGCGTTCAATCGTTTCCCACGGCGTAAGTAAATCTGAAAGCGAAATCGTGCAGAAATCATGACCGAGCGGTGCGCCAATCCGGGCACTCGCCGCTTGCAAGGCAGAAATTCCAGGAGAGACTTCAACTCGAATCCTTTGCCATTCCGCCGCAGAATCTATTGCAGAGCCGGGTCTTCCGGCGGAACCGGATTTTTCTGCAACACCGGATCTTCCGGCGATACTGGACCTTCCAGTTTCCAGCAACTCAAAAACCAGCGTTGCCATTGCGTAAATCCCAGGATCTCCAGATGAAACCAAAGCAACCGTTTTGCCTTGTGCAGCCAGATTTAAGGCATGACAAACCCGTACTTCTTCCTGACCCAAATCAAAACGGTGTTGATTTTGCCCATTGTCCAAATCTGAAATCAAGTCCAGATACAATCCATAACCTACCCAGTCGGTAGCTTTCCGGATCATTTTTTCAGCTTCCGGAATCCTCCATTTCGGTGTTCCCGGCCCCGTTCCAACTATAAACAAAGTACCTTGAGCCCGCCCTATTTTTTGTGGATCAAGTAAATCAACCGATTCTACAACCGCACAAGTTGCCCTTGCTGACTTCATTTTTGGCACCCGCAAGTTTCCGCAGCTAACGGATTTTCCGGCGGCATCGGTCGTTCCGGAAGCCGTAACAGCCGCCAAAGCCGCGCCCTCGGCTACTCCGTGACAGCCGACTTCCCGAAAAACAATTTCCGAAGGATTTTGGAGATTCGGAGTTTGGGCTTCTAAAGTGGCTGCGTCAAAAAAACGTGCTGGACATTCTGAACCGGAAATTTCGGATAAATATTCTGCAACGGCATGAACCGCCGGTTCATTTGATTTCAGATCAAGCGAGACAACAACCGCAACTCTTTCCGGAGCAATATCATTTTCCTGCAATGTTTTCTGGACAAGTGATATCAATTCCTGCGGCTTCGTCCCACGCTCACAACCTACGCCAACCGCAATATTTTTTACAGGAAGTTCCGGTGTGATTAGAAAAACCAAATGTTCTGCATTTCCGGAAATAGGTCTTGTGGACAGCGAAATCCGGAGTTTTCCATTCTCCGAAAAAGGCAACAGACTATCCTGCAACCATTTGTAAAACACCGGCATATAATCAGGTGCTGCCGTTTTGTTTCCATGTGCGGAATCCGGGGCTGTCGGATTCTTTTCCGAAGAAAGCTTCACCGATTCACCACTCAATAATTCAGCAGTGAACTCCTTCACATCTTCCGGATTGGTCAATACAAAACCTTCCGGAGGTTCGTCCAATGCAATACCAAAACGTAAATCTCCGGCGGTAGTAATGGCCGGCATTACTCCCAACAATAAAGCAATTTTCCTCGCTAATTCATTTCCACCGTGATGTCCCCCAAGCAACGGAACGACTGCACTTCCATCTTCTGCAACCGCAATCACGGGTGGTTCGTTTTGCTTGTCTTGCAATGATTTTGCTACTCCGCGAATCAAAACGGCAGATGCACAGACGCCGATAATCGGCACTCCTTCACGAAACAAAGACGAAAGATGCTGCATCGCGTTAGTGAAAAAAATATCTACGTCTGATTCATAACTTTCCTGTGAAATACGATCTGCTTTACCATGCAGTTCTGCACCAAGTTTAGCAGCTATTTTTTTTGCAACCGGCAAAGCACTGATTCCTAAACAAAAAACAACTATCCGTTTACTCATATAACACCAGCACCAACTTGACTTATCTTTTTACGGACCAGAATCATTGAGAAATAAGGAACCTTTTGTGCTTCAAGATTTTCAATTGGAATAATTTGCTGATTGTGCATGGTGGCATGCTCTACATATTGCGCACAATGCTCCAGTCTCAAGTGCCTCAGCACTCTCCGTATTTTTGGCAGGTGTCGTCCAACCTTCATAATAGCCGCGGCATCAGTGTCTGACAATCGTCGTTCCAGCTCTTTTTCTTCAAGAGGTCCCGGTAGAATTGTTAAAATTTCATTGCGCGAAACAAGAGCTGTTTTTAAGACTGCCGCACAGGCCATCGGAGAGGAAACCCCAGGTACAATTTCAGTCTTGTAACTTGCTGCAAGCCGCTCAAACAAATACATAAACGAACCATAAAAGAAGGGGTCTCCTTCGCATATTACAGCCACTGATTTTCCTGATTCCAGCGGAATTTCCAATATTTTTGCTGCCTGATCGTAGGCTTGCTGTGCCGGAAAAGGTGAGACTGCAATCGGCATCCGAAGTGGAAACAAATCTGGATCATTGCTCAACAATTGACGTACAATCTGCAAGGCCAGCCCATCACCAATTTCTGGCGCAGGATAAGCCAAAACATCACATTCGTTAATCAGACGGTGAGCTTTAAGGGTCAGCAGCTCCGGATCACCCGGACCTACACCGATTCCGTAAAGGATTCCAGAATTATTCTTCACCACAGAGGACACAGAGATTAAAGTTTAAAACGCTTAATGCCATCAACCTGTTTTCTAACATTGAAATTAATCAGCAATCCTGTGTTGATCCGGGAAAGTTTCATGTATGTGAGCAGTTGTGCTTCATGGATTGCCTTCAGTGATTCTACCACTTTCAACTCCAAAATTAGTTTCTCATCAACCAGAATATCAATTCGATAACCACAGTCCAGTCTCACGTCTTTATATTCAACTGGAAGTGAAACCTGGAGTTTAAATGGAATTTTATTAAATATAGCTCTCTGGCTAAACATTGTTCATACGTTGATTCCAATAAACCTGGACCAAGTGTTCTATGAACCTCAATCGAACAACCAATCACTTTAGCCGTCAAGGGACCTTGTTCCATTTATCTCGGTTTCTCCGTGTTCTCTGTGTCCTCTGTGGTGATAACTTTAATAATTTTTAATAACAGCAAGTTGAGTCACAGGGCGCGTCGCTTTCCATGCCTGAAATTTTCCAATTTTTTCCACATGAGACACACTCAAACGTGTTAAATCTCCACTAGCACCGGACTTTTCGGCATTTTCATTTTGCCACTGGATCAATTTTTGTTCACTTTCAAGCGTGACTGCATTTGCGAGCAGGCGACCTCCAGGTTTGAGCGCGTTCCAGCAGGTTTGCAGCAAATTCCCAGATGAAAGTCCTCCGCCAATGAAAACCGCGTCCGGCGCGGGTAAATCCACCAAAGCTTCCGGTGCGCTTCCGGAAACTATGTTTAGCATTGGTACGCCAAGCTCACGGGCGTTTTGTTCAATCAGTTTCAAACGGGATTTCGATTTTTCAATAGCCACTGCTATACAGCGAGGATTGGTACGCATCCATTCAATGGCCACCGAACCACAACCTGCCCCTACGTCCCATAAAACTTGATCGACAATCGGCATCAATTTCGATAAAGTTACCGCCCGAATTTCACGCTTGGTCAGTTGACCGTCGTGTAAAAACGCTTCATCCGGAAGACCCGGTATTCTGCTAAGGACGTTTGCGTTACTGCCAGGAATACATTCAAGGGCCATGGCATTGAGTGCCGCACCGTTTGGATGATTCCATGAATCGGCTTGACCTGAAAATTGACGTTCCTTAGAACCACCCAAATGTTCCATAACGGTGATTTTACTTTTACCAAAACCTCGTGAGCTCAGCAGTTCTGCAACATGTTTTGGACTTTCCTCGTCTTTGTTGAGGACAAGTAATTTTGCTCCGGGTTGTACAAACGGATACAGCATTTCCACTGGACGCCCGTGAATCGTCAATGTTTCTACATCAGGAAGTGACCAGCCGACTCGTGAACACATCAGCGAAAAAGTGGTCACTGCGGGCTTAATCCAGATTTCCTCAATCGGCAAATGCCGCAACAACTTGGTTGCAATTCCATAACACAATGGATCACCACTCGCCAGTACCGCGACTTTTTTACCGCTGGCAGATTTCTCAGGACGCCAACTGACAATTTTTGAAACAGCTTCCCGAATTGGCGAAGACCAGACAATACGCTCTCCTTTCCAGTCATCCGGAATCATTTTCAGGTGACGCTCGCCACCAAGCACGATTTCTGATTCATAGAGTAAAGCGCGGGAATCGGCAGTCAAATCGTCCCAGCCGTCTTCACCGATTCCAATTACCCGTAACCATTTTTTTGAAATATCAGGCATATTAACTCTGAAAATTTATTTTAATAGCCACTGATTGACAAGTAGTAAGCAAAACGTTTTGACTTTTTTTAGCCACTGATTGCGCAGATACAAAAGACAGTTGATTTTACTTATTTTTTTATCCGTTTTTATCCGTGTTAATCCGTGGCTGACAACTCCTTAATTTTCAGACAATTTTGCTAAAGCATTGACCGCCGCCGCTGCCATTGCACTGCCGCCACGTCTCCCGGAAAGTGTCAAAAAAGGTACGGTATCCCGGCATTGTTTTACGAGTAATTCTTTAGACTCTGCCGCTCCTACAAAACCGACGGGGAAGCCCAAAATAACAGCGGGCGGTTCAACTCCTTCTGCGAGAACTTCCAGCAGCCTAAACAATGTTGTGGGTGCGTTGCCGACTGTGACTAACGCACCGGCAAGTTGTGGCCGCCAGAATTCCACGGCAGCCGCTGAGCGTGTTGTTTCCATTTTTTTGGCAAGTGCAGCACATTCCGGATGATTATTCCAGCATAGCACTTCGTTATTTGCAGGCAGTCCTGACCGAATAACTCCTTCCGCAACCATTCTCGCATCACACAAAACCGCAGCACCTTTCAGCAGTGCTTCCCTTCCGGCTTGTGCTGCATCCGGAGAAAAGACCAAATTCTCCACAATATCTGTCATTCCACAAGCGTGAATCAAGCGCACTGCCACGTTGGCAATGTCTTCCGGAATGTCTGAAAAATCAACTTCATTCCGAATAGTTGCGAAGGATTGACGGTAAATTGCTGTCGGATCACGAAGATAATCCACGGTCATTCGGCACCGGACTTTCCGGAATTCTCCTCCAAAGTTTTCGGCCCCAAAGGATGATCCGCATGTGGGTAGGGATAGTGTTCGTGATCATGGACATGATCATGACTATGTGAATGTGCGTGATCGTGAGAGTGCGCATCGTCGGCAACAGCGGAACTTCCATTGGCACCGGACCTTTCGGCGGCACCGGAACTTCCGGTTCCAATACCTTCAACGTGGTGGTGATGACTTTCCTGACGCAACCCAACTTCATTTTCAAAACCCAAAAACTGCTCGCGGTATTTGCAAAGCTGGCAGTTCATATTGTTTGCACCATTTCTTATTTCTTCCACCCGCTCCGCAAACGTATCTAAAACCAGCGGATGATCATTGAGATAGGAGGCTTTGACGAATTCAATTTCCGGATGTTTGGCTGCAACGATATCGGTATAGTGAAAAATCCGTTTCACAAGAATTCCTGTGAACAAAAAATACGGAAACACCACAATGCGTTTGTAACCTAAACGTGCCGCATGTTCAAGTCCTGGCTCTACCAGAGGGAAAGTAACTCCGGAATAAGCTGTTTCTGCCCAACCCAGACCCAGACCTTCCCAGATCATTCTGGTTATTTTCGAAACATTAGAATTGGCGTCCGGATCCGAAGCTCCTCGTCCAACCACAACCAGCAAGGTTTTCTCGCGAGAAATGCGGTCTCCGGCTTTTTGCAAAGCTTCTTCTACTCGTTCACCTGCCGCACGGATTATTTTGAGATCGATCCCCAATTCCCGTGCATAGGAAATTGACAACTCCGGATTTTGCACTTGATAGGCATTGAGTACGGAAGGAATATCGTTTTTTACATGACCTGCCGCAAACAACATTCCGGGAACCGCCAGAACTTTCCGGATGCCTTTAGCACGCAACGCATCCAAACCTTTACTAATGACCGGTGTTGCAAATTCTAAAAATCCCCAATCCGTTTCATATTGCGGCAAACGCTCCTTGAGTCCCTGTGCAACCGCCTGAAATTCCTTGACGGCCTCCTCATCGCGGCTACCGTGCCCACAAACCATCACGCCGTATTTTTCTTCCATATTACTTAGTTGTTTTTGATGGTTTCAAAAAAATATAATCGTTACAACTGATCGTCATTCCCGCAAAAGTGAGAAACCATTAGTTCAGATACTTACAAGTTTCTGGATCCGCATTCGCGGGAATGACAACTTTGTCTGACTGCATCATTAGTTAAAGAATTATCTTAGCAGGATTGTGGTTGAATGAGTAAAATTTGTCCAACCCGAAGGATTTTATTTTTAGAATTTGCCCAACTGTCTTAAGCAGTCATAAACCACAACCGCCACTGACGAACCAAGATTTAAACTGCGCACTCCTTTTTCCCACATCGGTAAAGTGAAACAGTGCTCCGGAAAACGTTTCATCCATTCGTTTGGCAGCCCAGAGGTTTCTTTACCAAAAAATAAATAATCGCCTTCGTTTGGATGAATTTTTGTATAAGGCCGCTCATTGTACACAGAAAGAAAATGAAAGTTTTCAGGAACAAGCGTTTCAAAAAAAACTTCTGCATCAGGAAAATGCTCCCAGCTCACCCATTGCCAATAATCCAATCCGGCACGTTTGAGTTGTTTGTCGCTTAAATCAAATCCCAGTTTTCCCAGCAAAATCAAATGACATTTCGTGGCGGCGCAAAGCCGGGCAATGTTGCCCGTGTTGGGTGGAATCTGTGGTTCATAGAGAACAATATTAAGGGGTGGATTTTTGTGAAGTCGCATGTCGAAAAAACACTTATGATGCAGTTGTAAAATGTCCTATAACCGTGTCATTTCGAACACAGCGAGAAATCTTATGCTAGGCGACCACTCTAAAATCATAAAGATTTCTCCCTACGGTCGAAATGACAAACTGTAGATTTCAGGCTTTTTATGGGACCATCACTTTTAAAATAATTGTTTTTTACAAGTTAAAGCTTGAAAGGACGACAAAATAGAGTTTTTTTACATTTAAGTCCAGCTTTACCAAGCCTAGTATGCAGTAAATAGGTCTCGTTTTCAAGACTTGCATAATGTCCAATTCCTGAGTATTTTTCTTGACAAAAATTTTCATTACTATTAACTTACTAGCTAAGTTTAGCTAAATCTATAAAAGGAGTTTGAAATGCAAATCAACATGCACGAGGCAAAATCACAGCTTTCAAAGCTGGGTGAAAGTGTCTGGGCAGGAGAAGAAGTGGTGATCGCGAAAGCCGGAAAGCCGTATCTCGACCTGCTCCCCCATCGAGAAAACAGGAACCCTAGAAAACCGGGCAGGTTGAAAGGAAAAATTAAAATTGCGGATGATTTCGATGACACACCAGATGAAGTTGTGGCAGGATTTGAGGGAGATTTGTGAGAAAATTATTGCTGGACACTCATACTTTGCTCTGGTGGTTGAGTGATCACCCTCGATTAGGCGTGAAAGCAAAGTCCTTAATTGCCCAACCAAGAAATGTAGTCTATGTAAGTGCAATCAGCCCTTGGGAAATTTCGATCAAAAAATCGCTGGGGAAATTATTTACTACCGAAAACTTGGATCAATTAGTAGAAGAGGAGGGCTTTACAAAATTGCCAATCTCCTGTTTTCATGGTGATCAGGCGGGTTTGTTACCGAAACATCACAAAGATCCTTTTGATCGAATGTTAATTGCTCAGGCCCAGAGTGAAGGATTATGCATCATTACAAATGATGAAATATTTGCCCGTTATTCTGTGCAAATAGTGAAAACTTCACTGTAAAGAAAAGCCCACTTTCCTTTTTCATTCCAATGCCAGTTCAATCAGCTTGTCCAGCAGTTCCGGGTAAGCTAATCCGGAGGCATCCCAAAGTTTCGGAAACATACTGATCTTGGTGAATCCGGGCAAAGTATTGATTTCGTTAAGAATGAAGGAATTGTCATCGCGCAGAAAGAAATCAACTCTAGCCATACCACGACACTGCGTAAGCAGAAACACTTCTACGGCTGCCTTGCGGATTTGTTGGGAAACGTCCGGATCAATTTCCGCAGGAATTATTAAATCCGCCCCATCGTCGTCCACATACTTTGCTTCATAAGAATAGAATTCCCGGAGAGGCACGATTTCACCTAAAACACTCGCCGCTTCCGGAGAATCATTGCCCAGCACAGAACATTCAATTTCGCGCCCGGAAATTGCTTCTTCAACCAAAACTTTACGGTCTGCTGCAAACGCTTTCTGCAAAGCTTCCGCATATTCTTCTGCTGTACGGACCTTCGAAACACCGAGCGAAGAGCCCTCGCGGCTGGGTTTCACAAACAATGTATCTCCCAGTTCCTGCACTGCCTCTGCAAATGACAACTCTTCCGGATTACGCAGCAGTTTGTAGTTTGCAACAGGAATTCCGCGTTGCAGCAGCAAGCGCTTTGTCACGTCTTTGTCCATGCAAATCGCAGAACCGTAAACGTCTGCGCCGACATAAGGTTTTCCCAACAATTCCAGCAGTCCCTGCAATGCTCCGTCCTCACCCAATTTACCGTGAGTAATTGGAAAGAAAACATCAACTTTTGCTAAATCGTTTTCGGAATGTTCTGTTGTTGCCATGTTTTCTTCACGGGAGCTTCCGGTTTGTGGAGGAGAAGTTGGCAAATTTTTCTTAAAAGTTACTCGACGAACATCATCGGTGTTCTCCAAAAATTCCGGAGTTTTCCCCAAAAACCAGGCACCACTTTTATCGATGCCTATCAAAAGCACCTCATATTTGTCCCGATCAAGCGCGGCTTGAATGTTGTAGGCAGAAACCAATGATACTTCGTGTTCACCGCTTGTTCCCCCGCAAATCAGGCCGATGGTTCTTTTTTCAGACATTTTTATTCCACTTGCTGAGCCGACGCCTTGACCCGAACATGTAATTCATCCAGTTGTTCTGTATCGACTGCAGACGGCGCATCGGTCATCAGACAGCCCGCTTTTTGTGTTTTTGGAAAAGCAATCACGTCACGTATTGAATTAGTTTTGAGGAGGAACATCATCATGCGGTCAAAACCCAGTGCGATTCCTCCATGAGGTGGAGCGCCATAAGAAAGTGCTTTCATCAGAAAACCGAATTTGCTTTCGATTTCTTCCTCTGTCAATTTCAGTAACCTGAATACTTTATTTTGAATTTCCTCCCGATGAATACGAATACTGCCGCCGCCGATTTCCACGCCATTCAAAACTACATCATAGGCACGGGAGCGAATTTTTTCCGGCGAGCTTTCACCAAATTTATCCAAATCATCCAGGTCCGGCATTGTGAAAGGATGGTGACTTGAAGTATAACTTTTTTCGGTTTCACTGTACTCAAACAAGGGGAAATCTGTAACCCAGACAAAACGATATTCGCTATCATTGATCAACCCTCGACGTCGTGCGATTTCTTTACGCAAATTGCCAAGAGCATCATGAACAATTTTTGTGTTGTCTGCACAGAACAAAACCAGATCACCCACTTTCAAACCGACTCGCTCTTCCAATGCCTCCTTTTGTTCTGCAGTGAAAAACTTGCCGATCGGCGACTGCCATCCATCGTTGTTGAGCTTAATCCAGGCCATGCCTTTTGCACTGTAAATTTGGGCGAATTCGGTTAAATCGTCCAACTCCTTTCGGGAAAATTCCGCGCCTCCCTGAACGCAAATCGCTTTGACTATTCCGCCTTTGTCAACCACCTGCTTAAAAACGCGCAATTCGCATTCAGAGGCAATATCTGAAATATCCTTGAGCTTTAAATCAAAACGGATGTCCGGAGCATCGGAACCATAATTTTCCATCGCCTGCTGATACGTCATATGGGGGAAAGGCGTCTCAACTTTCACACCGATGGTTTCTTCAAAAAGCTTGACCATCAGGCCTTCCGTCAACTCAAATATTTCTTCCGGTTCAGTAAAGCTCAGTTCCAAATCAATTTGGGTGAATTCGGGCTGACGGTTTCCTCGCAAATCTTCATCACGAAAACAGCGGGCAAGCTGCATGTAACGGTCATAACCGCTGATCATCAGCAATTGCTTAAAAAGCTGCGGCGACTGCGGCAATGCGTAAAAAAGTCCGGGATTTACCCTTGAAGGCACCAGATAATCACGCGCGCCTTCCGGAGTTGATTTAGTCAGGATCGGAGTTTCAATTTCAAAAAAGCGTTGACTGGTAAAATAGTTCCGCACAATTTGCATTGCCTGCGAACGCAGCATTAAATTGTTTTGCAAAGTGGAATCACGTAAATCAAGAAAACGGTAAGTCAGCCGTAACTTTTCATCCACATTATCGCGATTATCCAAAACATAGGGTGGTGTGAGGGATTGATTCAGAATTTCCAAAGTCTCCACCAAAATCTCAATTTCACCAGTCGGCAATTTCGGATTCACGTTGCCTTCAATACGATGGGCAACTTTGCCTCTAACAGCCAAAACAAACTCACCGCGTATCGTGTCTGCCAAAAGATGTGCAACCTCGCTGATTTCCATTTTAAAAACCACCTGGCTGATTCCAGTATAATCCCGTAAATCAACAAAAATCACGCCCCCGTGGTCACGCCGGGTTTGACACCAACCCATCAGCACAACCTCACTGTCCACATCTTCTATTCTTAAATCACCGCAATAATTTGTTCTTTTCCACTCCATTTTTTATTCTTTTTTGTCTAATTATTTTTGATTGTTGTTAACAAAATTAACTGTTTAGGATATCACATATTAATTTTAATCAACAGGGATTTATATCTTTTAAACAAACATTTTTACAAGACTTGTAACACGTAAAAAAATATTTAAATGAGACTGATTCAGTCGTAATAATTCCTACTACCGTGTGTCATTTCGAACGATACGAGAAATCTGTTTTAAGTGACCACACTAATATCATTAAGCTTTCTCCTTAAAGTCGAAATGACAAATCATGGGTTTCAGAGTTTTTATGAAGCCATCAAGACTTGTCGCAGTACTATTTTCAGACAGTATGGAAAACTGGAACGGCAGGCACAATTGTCCGCCATGTAGATTCTAGTATTTTTTGGAGAGGTTTGGTGAATCAGGAATAAAGTAATCAAACCTGCATGCGCATCACTTCTTCGTATGCATTGACCAGTTTGTTGCGGATTTGCAGCATGAGGCGCAAGGAGAGGTCTGCTTTTTCCAGGGCAAGCATTGTACCATGAATATCCTTGTTGTCTGTGACCATCAACTCTATTTGCTTCGCTTCCGCATTCAACTGCTGCTGATTTACATCCTGCAGCAGTTTTTCAAAAGTCCTGCTTAAGCCGCCGCTTTCAGCGGTTTGTTTTTGAATCTCAGTTCCAGTACTTAGACCTGGAATTGGAGGAGAAACTGATGGCAAATTGATATTCATAAAGTTTTTTCTAAAATTTTGTAGCTCAGATTGAAAATTTATTTAATCTCACTTCAGAAGATCATTTCTAAACGTTGCGTCCCAGATCAAGCGCAGACTGTGCCATGTTTTTTGTGGCATTGAACGCCGCTGCATTTGCTTCATAAGAGCGTGAAGCTTCCATCAGGCTCACCATTTCTTCCATTATGTTTACGTTAGGCATGGCCACATAACCTTCTTCATTTGCATCCGGATGTCCCGGTTCATATCGTAGAATCGGTGCTCTGTTGTCTTGTGAAATTCCCACCACCTTAACTTCGGTAGCCGTGTCCAAAGAGCGTTGCTGTGAGCGCAATTCTTCTTCAAAAGTTCGGTCGTTTGAAACCGCGGCCAGTGTAACTATTCGCCTCCGATACGGTCCGCCTTGTGGAGTACGGGTTGTACTGGCGTTAGCAATGTTTTCGGAAATAGTATTCACCCGCTGGCGCTGCGCGGCCATTCCGGAAACACTCACATTAAGCGATGATTGAAAACTCATTAGCGTCCTTCGGTGATTGCGGTTTTTAGCATCCGGAACTGGTGAGTGAGCATCCGAATGCTGGCGTTGTACATCAACTGGTTTTCAGCCATCTTAGCCATTTCACGATCCAAATCCACTGTGTTGCCGTCAAAATCCGGAAACGGCGAGGCGCTGTGAATTCGCTGTGCTTGCACCAGTTTCAGCGGAGGAGTATGGCGTCCGTCAAAATGTCTGGCATTTGTCGTTTTGAGCAAACCCGGTTCATCAGCATGAAGTGCCTTTTGCAAACTTTTTTCAAAAACCAGATCTTCCGCTTTGTAGCCGGGAGTGTCTTTGTTGGCAATATTGGAAGTCAGCAAATCCTGTCGCTGGGTTCTGAAATCCAGAGTTTTCTGCACCAAAGTAAAAATTTTACTGTCAAACATTCCAGCCATGAAACAACTTATTTTGAACAATTTTCAGTTAAAAACACTGGTGAAGAAGATGCAATCCAAGGGCCACTTTCAGCAGTTTTTGATTGTTTGTTACTGCGTGATCTGCTTGCATATTTCCTGATTCCGCTTAAGATGGACAAACAAAGTTTTAATCATGAGCAGAGATGAAACAAAAACAATCACAAATTTGGGGGAGTCACCTCGAAAATAAGCCATATGAGCAGAACGTCCTTTTTTGTGCAGGACGTGATGTACAGGAATTGCCGATGGCAGACGAATTATTGCTGCCTTTCGATATTTGGACCAACCGCGCACATTGCATCATGCTGCAGCGGCAAGGACTGATTCCGACTGAAATTTTGGGCAGCATATTAGCCGGACTCAGCCAGCTTGAAAAACTTGTAGAGACAGGAGAATTTTCACTTGACCCCGCCAAGGAGGACGTTCACATCAACGTTGAGGCCTTTGTTACGGAAACTCAAGGCGCTGAAGCTGGCGGGCGGATGCACATCGGACGCAGCCGGAATGATCAATCGGCCTGCGACATGCGGCTCTATTTACGCAGAGTTGGTTTAAACCTGTTTGGTTCAGTGAAAAATTTAGCAGACGCTTTGCTGGTGCAGGCAGAGAAACATACTGAAAGCGTAATGCCCGGATTTACACACTACCAACCGGCGATGATTACAACCTGGGGACACTGGCTCTGCGCTTATGTTCAGGGACTTTGCAGAGACTTGGAACGCTTCGCATTTGCGCTCTCTCAAATCAATCGCAATCCATTGGGAGCTGCCGCTGCCTTTGGTACGTCATGGCCCATTGACCGTCAGCTCACAACAGAGTTGCTGGCTTTTGCAAAGGTTGACAGCAACACGCTGGACTGTATAGTTTCACGCTGGGAAAACGAATCCCAGCTGGCACATGCAGGAGCAATGCTGATGAATCACCTCAGTATTGTCGCTCAGGATCTCATTTTTTTAAGCCATCCCTACTCTGGATTTATCCGGATTGATGATGCTTTTGTAACCGGTTCTTCGATAATGCCACAAAAGAAAAACCCGGACTTTGCTGAAGTTATCAAATCAAAAGCGTCTTTGGCTCATGGATTTTTAACAAGTCTGCTTGGTATTCAAAAAGGTGGTTTGAGCGGTTATAATCGCGACACACAGGTTACGAAATATCTGATCATGGATCTTATCCGTGAATGTGAATCCGCGCCGGTTATTTTGCAGGGTGTTTTTGAAAGTTTGAGTGTAAACACCGAAAAAATGAAAAAGCAGTGTGAAACAGGTTTTATGAATTCTGTCGATATTGCGGATCATTTAGCACGAACCTTGGATTTACCATTTCGCGAGTGTTACCATTTGCTGGCCCGCGCTGTAAAATTATCTGAGCCGGAAACAAAAATTACAACCGCTGCTTTGCAGAAAACATTGGCGGAATTCGGACACCCAACTGAAATTGCGGAAGATTTGGCAGAATTTCACAATCCACGCAAAATACTGGAACAGAGACAGCATAAGGGAAGTCCGTCTCCTCAACAAACCTGCCTGCAAATCGAAGAACTTTCGGAGCAGCTGAATTTACTTTCTGCTCCTCTTGCGGATCTCCAGAAAAATATTCTTGCTGCGCAGGAGACTTGTCGAAATTATGCAATCAAATGAGTTTCAAATTGGCGTGATCGGCGCCGGTGCATGGGGAACTTCGTTGGCACGGCTGCTTGCAAAAAACGGCAGCTCAGTTCAGCTCTGGTGCCACGAAGCAGAAACCAAACAAGATATACTTTCAAATCACGTCAATTCTTCTTTCCTGCCGGACATTGCATTGCCGGATTCCCTGGGAGCCACCACAGATTTGTCTGAAATTGTCCGGAATAGTCGTATTCTAGTTGCTTCTCTGCCTTCACACATCACCCGCGGGATTGCAAAAAAAATGAGACCGGAGGTTACTTCCGAGCATATTTTGGTCATTCTCAGCAAGGGTATTGAACAACACTCACTGGCACTGATGAGCGAAATTTATGCCGACGAGCTCGACAATCTGCCTAAATTAGCCGTGCTTTCAGGCCCGACGTTTGCACGTGAAGTTGCTTTGGATTTGCCTTCTGCCGCAGTACTGGCTTGTGCCGATGAAAAAACAGGAAGTATTTTGCAGCAGCAATTTCATACAGACAGATTTCGACTTTACCGAAGTACAGATCTTGTTGGAGTTCAGCTTGGGGGCGCAATCAAAAATGTGATTGCAATTGCTTCCGGAATTGCTGACGGAATGAAACTCGGACTTAATGCAAGAGCAGCCTTAATTTGCAGAGGTGTTGCTGAAATGACACGGCTTGGAGTCGTGATGGGCGGATCCGCAGAAACTTTTACGGGAATGTCCGGTGTCGGAGATTTGGTTTTGACTGCAACCGGAACACTTTCACGGAACCATTCTCTTGGCGAAAAGCTGGGGCAGGGGCTCTCACTGGAAGAATGTCTTCCTGTCGGCGGAGCAGTTGCTGAAGGAGTACGCAACGCGGTTTCCATTCATGAATTGGCAGAGCTCCACAAAATAGAAATGCCGATTTGCAACGCAGTTTATCAAGTTTTACATGAAGGGTTTTCCTGCACTCAGGCCTTGCAGCAACTTATGGAACGCGATCGTCCGGATGAAGAAATGATGTCCTTTCGAGATTAAAGTAAATTTTTCAATACCATTTTTTTCAACACAATGAGCCGTTTTTTTTCTGCTAAAAACTGGAACAGATTTTTCCTCTATCTTTTATTCATATGCAGTACGTTCAGCATTGCCGGGACAGAAGTCTCAATCACAATGTTGTTTTTAATCACTTTGATTCATTGGTTCCGGGACCGCCAGTTGTCCCAACTCGGCAATCCGCTTTTGTGGGCAATTTTATTTTTCATGGCTTCTGCTGTAATTTCAGGCCTGCTGAACGCTTACGAAACCGAGCACCTGATGGCTTTGCGCACTAATTGGCGCCTGCTGCTGCCCTTATTGCTTGCAGTAATTTTGGCCGATGTTGATGAAGATCGACTGCTTTGGGTTTTCTTCGGATTCGTGATGTTGATTGCAATTTACGGCATCATCCAGTATTTCTACGGAGTGGACTGGTTAAGACCTGATGATCAAAGTTTTGCAACTCCTTATTTGTCAGGAGTTTCCGGAGAAAACACAGTTTTCCACGGCAAAGGAAATTTCACGCACCACCTGACGTATGGAGGTTTTTTACTACTCTGTTTCCCGCTTCTGGCATCACTTATTTTTTGCATAGACTGGAATCCATTCACACGCTTATTAACGGCTATCATTACGATTCTGGTTTTACTCGCAATCGGTGCTTCACTGGGACGGAGCATTTGGCTGGGAGCGGCTGTGGCATGCGCGGTTCTACTTTTTCGTCTCTCTCCGAAACTTATGCTTTCACTCACAATCCTGGCGATTGCAGGCGGAACATATTTGTACACACAATTTAGTGAACCTTCTTTTCAAATCCGTACACCAACCACTCGTATTGAAGTGATTCAGCAACGTTTTATCAGCAGTTTCATGATAAAAGCAAATCAGGATCGAATTCTGATGTGGGAAACAGGAATTGCTGCAATCAAAGACCATTTCTGGTTGGGTATCGGCTACAACAATGACGCGGAAATCATGCCCAAATATCGAGAATTAATCAAGGAACGTACAGGACATCGGTTCAATAACAACGCCGGAATCGGAGTCCACAACATCTATCTGCAAACCTGGATAAATTACGGTCTGCTCGGATTTTTGGGATACCTCAGCATTCTTTTCATTTTTTTAACACAGAGCATCCGCACACTTTTTCAAACCACCAGTTTCAGTTACGAAAACTCCATCCTCTGGGGTGGAATTGCCGGTGTGAGCGGATTCATGGCAGCAGGTTTTTTTGAAAATAATTTCCGCGACGGTGAGGTTCAGGCGATGCTGCTGATCCTGATGGGCTTGAGTCTGCGCCAAATGCAAAAATTGAACGAAAGGATCTTTAAACCTTAGAAAGCAAATTATATAGCTCTAAATAGAGTTTCCGCTTGTCACCTTGATGTTTACAAACTTCCTTGTTCCTATGAACTACCTTTTCTTGAAGTAGCTACCAGTTAATTTCCAGTCGTAAGATTCTCAGCAATCAAGGTAATCCATAATAGTTTTCAAAGCGTATTTAAAAATAGACTACTGGAGATATGATAAAAATTGATGTTTTGCTGAGTGAAGATCAGATTGCACAAGAGTTTTTAGCAGTCTTGGCACGCCACGAATTACCTGAAAAATTCTTCTACTGGTTCCCGCTATCGGTACGAGCCTGGATAAATCTCTGTAGTGATGGAGCTTATCGAAATTTTGTCCGCTCCCATTCAGTGCTTCAAAATCATGCTGAGGATCTAGTTTCGATGTTACCAACAGGACCTCTCGAAGTTATCAGTTTAGGATCAGGACAAGGCACTAAAGATTTTTTAATTCTGGAGCAGTTGCGGAAACTTGGACGGACTCCCTATTATCGACCGGTGGATTCCAGTCAAGGTCTTCTTGAATTAGCATGTCTGTCGGCCCAAGATCAAAAATTCGATTGTCATGGACTGAAGGCTGATTTGAGTAATAGCGCACACCTGAACGCTTTGAAGGCAACTTCGGACGACTTACCTCGGTTGATAATGATGTTGGGTAATACTTTAGGCGCTTTTGATCCCCTTTCAATGCCCAGTCAGTTGGCGGCTTTAATGCGACCACAGGATTTCCTGCTTTTGGATGGAGAACTGTTTAGTCAGACAGAAACACTAACCGGTTACGACAATCCCATAAATCGTCAGTTTGCTTTTGGTCCGCTAAGCAGTGTCGGTCTTTCCGAGCCCCGTGACGGAATGTTAAACTTTTCTACTGACCGTGATGATCGTCAGCCGGGATTATACCGAATCCGCAAGCATTTTAAGGTGGCTCGGGATTTGACTATTATGCTCGCCGGAGAAACCGTGCCGTTGCTTTCGGGAACCCATATCGAGATGAGCTCGTCTTATAAATATGATCTGGAGACACTGGTCAGTTTGATCACTACAGCAGGTATGCAGCCGCTAGCGCAATACACCAGCGTTGATAAAAAATTTCTTACTCTATTAGTTACTCGAATATCTTAAATGACTGAGGATAATTTTCTTCCGGTTTGACTGCATGGGATTGATTTGGATGAAATCCCGACTGTGGGTGAAAATTACTGAAAGGGGTTGATAGCTGACTGGTCAACACCCCCTCCCTTCGAAACGACATTCGATTCCATTACAGTCTTTTAGATTGAAATTCCAAGTTAAATGTATTAGATTTCAACACAGATAGTTTAGTCTAATTCCGTCAAAATCCCTCGTTTATCAAACCAACCCGTCAGGACAATATGACTTGATATCTTGAATTGCAGACAGAACGGTAAGCTAAAATAATTATGAGCGATTGGAACACCTTAATTAATCCAGATATCTAAGCCTGCTACAGTCTTGATTGAAAAGATATCCGACGTTGCAGGAACCATATACCTTCCGACCCATATTAAAAGAGTTGCAAAAGCTGAAGCTGAAGAAAAAAAGATCGAAGCTCTAATTAATATTGAAATAACTGAAATTAAACAACGAGCTCTAAAAAGACATATTCAAGAAGAGGGGAAAAAACAGGAAAATATTGAAAATATTACTGCTGAAGCTTTAGGTCGGCTAAAGGGAGAGATCTGATTAAAAGCTGATATCATACAATATCCCTCACATACATTCGGGATGATACGAAAAATGATATGAATTAAGCGGATAAAAATGTAAAGGAAGGTTCAAAGTGAATTGGTCGAGGTGAGAGGAAACTCATCACGACTTGGTATTGAACCACCAATAATGGGGATATTTTATATAAAATCAAATGGTTACAATATCTCTTGTAAAAGTGTATTGAACCACCCTACTTGAATTGTGACTAAAAAAAGTCTCATAGTGTG